>Ga0187886_1000141_pt1 | contig 102948 bp, 96 predicted proteins | sample June2016WEW_20_1_FD_133001 | JGI IMG/M metagenome (GOLD analysis project Ga0187886, IMG submission 133001) | Peatland microbial communities from SPRUCE experiment site at the Marcell Experimental Forest, Minnesota, USA - June2016WEW_20_150 | ecosystem: Environmental > Terrestrial > Soil >... | reverse complement strand
TTAACGTTTGGAATGGATGTGGACAAGTATTTGAAAGAAGGTAACGACTAAGTCGTAGAAGGAATGTGAAGTATGCGTCATCAGAACTCAGGACGAAAACTCAATCGAACCGCAAGTCACCGCAAAGCAACGCTGGCGGCATTGTGCACGGCATTGATTGTGCACAAGAGAATCAAAACAACCGTTGCGAAGGCAAAGGAAACGCGAATGTTCGTTGAGAAGATTATCACGAGGGCGAAAAATGCAGTTGCGAATGAAACCGCACCTGACAAGAAGAATATTGCAGCACGGCGCGAAGTATTTGCGGCTCTTCACAGTAGGGAAGCGGTATCGAGCTTGTTTAAAGATATCGCGCCAAAAGTTGCCACGCGTCCCGGCGGCTATACACGCGTTGTGAAACTCGGCAGACGATTAGGTGATGGCGCTGAGCTTGCAGTGTTGGAGCTTGTCGATTTCAATGTCGGTCAAGATAAAGCGGCAGCGAAAGCAGCAAAAAAATCCGCTCCTCGAAAGAAAGGTACGGTGAAGACAAAGAAGAGTAAGGATGCAGTAGCGGCTTCCGAGTCGGTTGAACAGAAGACAGTACCAAACGCACCTGAAACAAGTGTAGGTTCACCCCCGATCACGGGGTCGTAAGAAAGTGGAACAAGAAAGGATAGCAGACAGCTATCCTTTCTTGCTTCTATAAGCATGGGAGAAACATATGCTCAAGATTGTATCAGCAGAATTTTTACAGGGTGTTGTCGATCTTCGACAACTTCCAAAAAATGAATTATGCGAGATCGTGTACATCGGCCGATCAAATGTTGGCAAATCCTCATTATTAAACAAGATGTGCAACAAGAAAAACCTTGCGCGCACCAGTACTGTTCCTGGAAAGACGCGCGAGATCAACTATTATATTATTAACAACTCGTTTTATTTTGTTGATTTGCCTGGGTACGGTTACGCAAAAGTACCGGAACAAATGCGCGCAGGGTGGAAGAAGTTGATTGAAGACTTCCTGAAACGCGGACAACCGGTTGCTCTAGCGATGCAGCTCATCGATTCACGTCAGGAGCCGACACCGCTCGATCTGATGATGATGGATTGGCTGGAATACTACGAAGTTCCCTATCTGCTTGTTCTCACAAAATCGGATAAACTTCCGTTTAGTAAATTGGGGAAGCAAATTGAGCTCTATAAAGATCATTTTCATAGCCAGTTGACCGAAGGATGCTGCCGTGGTATCGTGCCATTTTCTATTATCAGTGGTGATGGACGATTGGAACTGCTCAAATTCATCGACTCGCATTTTCAGACATCACCCAAGAAAAAAAAAGAAGCTGTGTAGAATTTTACGACACTCCATTTCTTAACGACCTCGCGTAGACATACTCGAGGTCGTTTTGTTTTTACCCTTATTTGTTAGTTTATCAACCCTCTTTGCCTGCTTAAGCAGTCGCCTTGCTTCTATAAAACTTCACCAGATTGAGATAAGTTGAGGTAAAACAGAAATAAGGAAGAACGATAAACTTCAGTTCCTGTCAATTTCTTGAAGCTTCTGAATATTTTCTCAAAAAGGACTTGACAAACAAGGCAACAAAATATATATTCTTGCAAACGAAAAGTCGCACATACTCAAGAAGGAGGTGACGCGCTTCCTTGTAGAGATTGGCGTTACAAGGATATAGTAATTAGCTACTCTGCTTCTATTTTCTTCATACCCGATATAGTTTGTCTTTTCATCGGGCAGTAAAACTCCTTAAACCTTAAATCACACTATCCACAAAGAAGGAGGTTTTTGTATGAAACAAAGATACTGGTTTTGTTTACTCCTGTTATTACTTATTCCGGGAGTACTCTTTGCTCAGTCCGGCAAGATTCGCGGAACGATTGTTGACCAAATAACAACGGATCCGCTGATCGGTGCAAATATCACTCTCGAAGGGACAAACCTAGGTGCAGCAACGGATGTTGATGGATCGTACGTTATCGCTCAAGTCCCAGTAGGTTCTTATATGTTGGTAGCACGCTTTATCGGCTATGAACAATTTCGACAATTAGTGACTGTCTCAGATAGCGAAGTACAAGTGATTGATATTAAACTCAAAGCGAGCTCTGTTTTGGTTAGCCCTGTAGTCGTAACGGCGATTGGAACAAAAGCGCTACGTGAACAAATGGGTACTGCAGTATCAAGCATTGATGCCAAAGAGATAGAGACGGCAGGTGCACATGATTTGATCTCAAATCTTGCTGCAAAAGCACCTGGAATAAATACTGTTGAATCGACTGGTGATCCGGGTGCATCTACAAGAATTGTTTTACGCGGTGCTCACTCATTAATGGGTGATAATCAACCCTTGATCGTTATTGATGGAGTTCCGGTGCTTACAACAACGTGGAGTACAAACGCAGGAATAGCAAATAGTGTCGCTAATGTTGCGGCGATTTCCCGTATTGATGACATCAATCCAGAGGATGTTCAATCAGTTGAGGTCTACAGTGGTCCGTCTGCTGCTTCGTTGTGGGGATCAAAAGCAGCAAGCGGCGTTATTTCTATTACTACGAAAAATGGTACCGCAAGCGGAATAACGGCAAACAGAAAACTTAACATTTCTGTTCATTCGACAATGTATAGTGATGAACTATCAAGAGAGCTACCATTACAAACAATGTTCGGTGAGGGATTGAATGGAGCATACGTAGCAGGTCAACCACGAAGCTGGGGTGATCCGATTTGGATGAGATCTGGTGCAGCCGATGTCTTAACAGATCCCAATAATCCATATTCAGCGGTGGTAACGAAAAACTCCAAACAAACGTATGATCACGCAACGGAACTTTTCAGATCACCGTTGAGTTGGGATAATGGAGTAACTCTCCAGGGTGGAGATGCATCGGGTGATTTTCTCCTCGATATCAGTAATTTGGATCAGCGAGGAATTATTAAGGTGAATTCAGATTACATTCGCAATTCTATCCGTGGAAATGCAGCGCGGAGATTTTCAGAAGACATAACCGTACGAATTAATGCAAACTACATAAAAACAACCTCTAACCGGATACAACAAGGAAGTAACGTCTCTGGTTTAGCGCTTGGCGGCTACCGTACGCCTCCCGACTTTAATAATGATCCATATTTAATCAACTTTGTGGATCCGGTTACTGGAGCAGTAACGCCAGGCGTACAACGGGCATTCCGTAATCCAACAGGAGATCCAACTAGCTCACCTGGATTCGATAATCCTTTATATGTGATTAATAAAATTCCAACAACATTTGATGTTGACCGTTTCTTGGGCAATATTGATCTTTCCTATGACCCTCTGAAATGGCTCAATGTTTCTTATCTTGTGGGTGCAGACTATTATAATGAGTTGCGAAGCACAGTGTTTCCTGTAGGAGATGCGGCATACCCGACAGGGTATCTAACAAGGGAAATGCTTTCAGAATATATGGTAAACACTGATTTGAGATTGAAAGCAACGCAGAAAGTTACAGACGATATCGAGGGATCACTCCTTCTCGGTGTTCACGTTGATCATGCATCGCAGAACGAAACATTTTTACCGGGATCAGACTTCGTCCTTCCCGATGCTCCTGCATATATTAAAAATGCGCTCAATTATTTGCCAGATGAATATCGACAAATTGTCCGTACGGCTGCAATTTATGGAGAAGCCAACATCAATATGTTTGAACAGTTATTTATTCATCTTTCTGGGCGTGATGAAAGTGCCTCAACATATGGCGCAAACGCCGATAAGACCTATTTCTATCCAGCGGCAAGTATTGCGTGGCAGTTTACAAAATTAGACGCTTTGAAGGATAATGACATCCTTAGTTATGGCAAAGTAAGATTGGCGTATGGAGTTGCAGCCGTTCAACCTCTGTCTTATACATCAAAGACATACTATTATGATGCACAATTAGGTAATGGATGGCAGAGTGGAAACTATAATCTGGATGGCGTCAATTATGGCGGAGCTGCAACGCGCGGGTTAACGCTTGGTAATGCAAACCTGAAGCCGGAGCAAACCGTTGAAACAGAAGGTGGAGTTGATCTACGATTCCTTAATGATCGTCTCGGTCTCAATATTACTCAATACTCTAACAAATCGACTGATGTAATTCTACCGATAACACTTCCACCCAGCTCTGGTTATATAGCGATGTATGTGAATGGTGCATCCATGAAGAATACCGGCACTGAAGTCCAATTGATAGCAGACTGGCTCCGTCTTGGAGAATTTTCATGGTCAACAACAGTTAACTGGTCAAAGAATAAAAATGAAGTGACTGCCCTTTATCCAGGGGTTCAACGCATCGATTTTACAGGTTTCACAGGAACCCTTTCAAGTGCACTCGTTGGTCAGCCGATCGGGGTTCTCTTTGGTACCAGATGGGAAAGAGATGCAAACGGGAAGATGACTTTGGATTCCCATGGATTTCCTATACTCGCATCAGATCCGGGAGTTATTGGCAATCCGAATCCTGACTGGCGTTCAGGTATAACGAACACCCTGAAATATCAGCGCCTTACATTGAATGTTGTAATTGACATTAAAAAAGGCGGCCAGGTGTGGAATGGAACAAAGGGTGCATTAATGTCCTATGGTGTTGATGGAAGCGAGACATGGTGGACAACCATCAGTGCTTCGGATGCTGCTTCGTTATATACTTATAGTGGACAACATCCAACTCAATTCACAAACAAGCGGTTTATTCATAATGCAGACGGTACATATTCGTTCCGGGGTTATATAACGAATTTCGGCGGTGGTCCTGTTATCGTTGATCAAGGATGGTTCCAAGCCGGACTTGGGAATGGATTTAATGGCCCCGCAGAGCAGTTTGTTGAAAATGGAGGTTTTGTACGGCTTCGTGAAGTTACACTCTCATATACATTCCCGCTCAACTTTGTTGGAATGAAAAGTGCGACACTTAGTCTTACAGGCCGGAATCTTAAGCTATGGACAGATTACTCCGGTGTAGATCCTGAAACAAACTTAACTGGTCCAACAAATGGACAAGGATTGGATTATTTCAATAATCCAACAACAAAAACATATATTGTTTCACTTCGGATGGAATATTAAGAGGAGCACGATCATGAGAAAAACATCCATTTTTATTACGCTTGTATTATTGATCGTTGCATTGGTCGGTTGTGAAAAATTTACCAACGGATATGATACGAACCCTCTTCGACCGAGCGATGCAGATCCCCTATCGATTTTCATTGGCGCAGAGTTAGGGTATACGTTATTTACAGAGGGTTTCCCGTCACAGATTGGAAGTATTTGGACACAACAAATCGCTGGTGCAGATAGACAGTTTACAGGGTATCAGACTTATACTTCTACTACTTCTTACGATTTTGCCAACGATTGGATTCTTGCATATTCAGACGCATTATCTAATTTGAAGATTGTAGAAAGTAAAAGTGCTGGAATGCCTAATCTCCGTGGTGCCGCAAGAATCCTAGAAGGGATACATATGGGAACGATGACGGCGCTCTGGGGAGATGTTCCATACTCTGAGGCAAACAACCCTGCAATTACAGCACCACATTATGATGCGCAACTGTCAGTCTATACTGCTGTGCAAACAGTTTTAAGTGCTGGTATCACAGATTTGACCAATGCAGCGAATATTGCAAGAGATATATCATCTTATGGTGGTAATGTCTCCCTCTGGGCAAAAGCTGGCCACTCGGCCAAAGCGCGATATCTTATGCATGTAGCGAGGCATAATAGTTATGCGGCTGCTGATTTAAATGCAGTTATTACAGAAGCACAACTAGGCATTCTTGCTACAAGTGGGGCAGAGGATTTAATGCTCACCCACGGAACTGTCCAAGGTGGGAATCAAAACATCTGGTATTCATTCTTTGTGCAAGACCGTACGGGTTATATGGATGCAAGTAGCACGTTTGTTATACCGATGATGATAGCCCGTTCTCTTGATGGTAAGAGCAATGAAAAGGGAAGACTGAATTTTTATTTCGATACAACATCCTCACCCTTTGGTATCAATACTACTACTGGTGCCTATACAATAGATGCAAATTATCCGATAATACGCGCATCGGAAACTCATTTGCTGTTGGCAGAGGCCTATGCTCGTCTTGGTACTACAGCCAGTGCGCTTACAGAGCTGAACAACGCACGACAATATGCTAATACCGTCTTCGGAAATACATCTGCGGATTTTGTAGCAGGTGACCTTGCAACGCCGGCTGCATTGCTCCAAACAATTTTGAATGAAGAGTACCTCGCGCTCATGCACCAACTTGAGGCATTCAATTTTGTGCGACGAGTAAATTACGCCATTTCCTATACAGACACCACTGGTGGAACAACACATACAGTCACAATGGCACCAACACATGGAACTGCGTTTCCTCAGCGATTCTTCTATTCCTCAGATGAAATAAACGCGAATGTGAACACGCCGCCGCAAACGGCCAATGATCTGTATGTAAAAACTACAGTCAATACACCTTAACACGAAATTGTGTTGGAGCATTTTTGAATCACTCAAAGCCCCGTTTTTTCACGGGGCTTTTAATTTTAATCCGTTTTTTCCAAATGACAAAATGAAGAATCGTATAATTATTACTTTCTGTGTTATTCAACTTTTCATTCTATATTCCGAGGCCTATTCTCAAAACATTCGAGTGAACGACCGGTTTACAATAAATGTTGCATGTAATCGGTTTTGGCAAAGTGATTCAACTTCGTTTTTAGAAATTGCAACTGCTTTTTATCCAAATCAAGTGATGCTGACAAAAGATTCTATTGGCTATCATGGGAACATTGAGCTGAGAATTACAATCCAAAAGAAATCAAGTGGAACACTTATTCATGCTGATCGGTATATTATCCCAGTTCGTATCCTCGATACAGCCTCTGTACTTATGACTAAATCAATTGTAAGTAAGATTATCTACCAATTAGAACTTGGTTCATATTCGATTGCTGTGCATGGGTTTAATAGTTCAAATAGGTCACGTTGTGATAGTTCCCTCTTTATTGTGAATATTGAAAAAAGGCCGAGTACAATCGCTCTGAGTGATATTGAATTATCCACAAGTATTTCTGAATCTTCAGATCGAAAAGATCCTTTTTATAAAAATTCTTACCGTGTCATTCCCAATCCAAGTCTTGTTTTTAGTTCGATTGAATCACCTACTATATTCTCTTATGCTGAACTGTATAATCTACAAAAAGGGTTGGTATATTTGATAAAAGTACAAGTAGTCGATTCAAAGGGCAGAATCCTAAAACATCGAACTCGAGCACGTCAATTTTCAATAACCGATGCAGTCGATATCACAACACTCAATATCACTTCTCTAAGTTCTGGAAAATATAAATACCAGTATAGTATTTCTGATACGATAGGCAATGGGGTCGCTCAAAGCGAAAAAGTGATATATATATATAACCCTCAAGTGAAACAAATATCTGTTGCATCAACTTCTGCAAAAAGTGCTGAATTTGCCGGAATGACAGATGATGAATTAACTGATGAAATGAAGAAGATTCAATACATCGCAACGAATGAAGACATCAAGATGTGTGCTAAGTTGACGGCGGTAGAGGCACGACGCGACTTCCTATCAAAATTCTGGACAGAGGTTGAAAGTGGCAACAGAAATGGAAGCGACTTGACACGGGCGATTTATCTCCAACGCATTATTTTGGCAAATGAGCGTTATCGAGTGATGGGCAAAGAGGGATGGAAAACCGATCGCGGTCGGATATATATATTGTACGCTGAGCCGGACGAAGTTCAACGTTTCCCAAACTCAGATAATGCCAAACCCTACGAGATATGGAATTATAATCAGATTGAAAGCGGCGTCATTTTTGTCTTTGTTGATCGAACAGGATTTGGAGATTATACCCTTGTTCATTCCACAAAACGCGGTGAAATTCAGGATGAAGAATGGCAGCGAAACCTGCAATAATACTCTCTTTGTGTGCCTGGACTGTATCAGTTTGTGCTCAGTCGGTAGACTCTATACCGGTTGAAGAATTTTCTGTCGGTTCATTTGAACGGGCAACACGTATATTCGCGGGGACGCAAGGGGCGATCTATGTTCTTGATGCCGATCAGAATAAAATATTTGTCTTTACGGATATCACACAACCACCGAAGAGCATTGGAGGATTCGGATGGTCGGCAGGGTCATTCGATAAGCCGACAGGTATAGCAACAGACGGCATCAATATATACGTGTCTGATTATGGCAATCACCGCATCCAGCGATTCGACCGGAATCTCAATTATCTATCTTCGTTCTCAACGCGGGATACTTCCGATGCTGTCTCGAGGTTTGGATATCCTCTTGATGTTGCCCTGTCTGAACTGGGAGATTTATTTATCCTCGACGGAGAAAATTTACGCGTTCTCAAGTTCAATCCGCAAAATTTCTTTGAGCGTTCTTTTGGCGATATCAACGCCGGAAAAGGGAAGCTCAAGAATCCGATCAAACTTGTTGTTACGACATCGCGAATTCTTATAGGCGAACAGACACGGATTGTTGTTTTTGATTATTTTGGAAATTATCTCAGCAGTATTGGAGACGGTATTGTGTCAGGGCTTACCGGTTTCGCAATGTCAGACAATGTTCTTTTCTTGGCATCACCTGATACCTTGTGGCAGTTTTCTCAGGAAGGTGTTTTTCAAAAATTGATTCCACGCAGTCATTTGGTAACCGGAGAACACATTGAACGAATTCAAGATGTTGCATGCTCCGGACGGCGATTGTTTATTCTCTCGCCGCAGAGACTTCATATTTTTAAGATAGGCGATTAATTCACCGGATTCATTTCTTGACATTCGTTCCGAATTATCCTAATTTTATTCGGTATTCATTGAAGTATTGCCGTTCACTTTAAGGAGGGAATTCACATGGCATCAAGAAGCATCAACAAAATTATTCTCATAGGAAACCTTGGACAGGATCCTGAACTGCGGTACACCAGTAGCGGCGTCGCGGTTGCATCGTTTTCGATGGCGACCAGTGAGTCTTGGAAAGATCAGGATGGCAATGTTCAAGAAAAAACTCAATGGCATAAGCTTGTTGCATGGAGAAAGCTTGCTGAAATTGTAGGAGAATATTTGAAGAAAGGCAGCAAGGTGTATGTCGAAGGACGCATTCAATATCGCAGTTATGACGATAAAAACGGCGTTAAGAGGGATATTACAGAAATCGTTGTCGATCAGATGCTGATGTTGGATTCCAAAGGTGCCAGCCATGCAAACGGTTCCTCAGCCGGCTCAGTCGCGCCATCGTTGCAACAACCGGTTGAAGAATCAGGACCGGATAAAGTCGATGATCTGCCGTTTTAAGTTTTCTAGTTGTTGTAATCGTTGCTTTTTCATTTCTTGTTTATTAAGTTGGTATTATTGTCAATGTTCTTTTTAATTCCAATTCTGGTGTCCCGATGCACATCGTGTATCGGGATGAAAAGGGAATTTCGTAAACCCCGCCGTTGGCGGGATAATGCGAAAGCTGCCCCGCAACTGTAATTCCGATTTTGCTTAACGCAGAATTGTATCTTCAATGGTGAAAGTCACTGTAGCGCCCAAGGTGCCATGGGAAGACGAATTGAAGATCGGAAGAGCCAGGAGACCTGCCAGAACTATGTGCCTCATGAACCTTCGAGGGAAGGTGGTTCACGCACGTCTTCTTTGATGAGTGTGAAGCCCCAATCTTTGATGAAGGTTGGGGCTTTTTTTATTCACATTCATTCAAAGGAGGAAGTACCGATGAAACAGCAATTCAAAATTTTGCTCTGCTTCGTGCCGATGGCTCTATCTTATGGAATGCCATCCGGTGCGGGAGATGATTCTACGCACACATACCATACTGATGAAGTTGTTGTAACGGCTACACGCACAGCTATTTCGTTTGACGATACGCCTTCACCGATTCACGTAATTTCAGCCGAGTCAATTGAGAGGATCGATGGAAAAACGGTTGCAGATGTGCTCCGAAACGTCAATGGTGCAAGTATTAAGGATTATGGCGCAGTTGGAGGAACAAAAAATGTTACATTTCGCGGATTATCAACCGAGAATGTATCATTGCTGATCAATGGCAATCCTATCAACGATCCGCAATACGGTTCCATGGATTTAAGTTTATTGCCTCTTGATGCGGTTGATCGTATGGAGATTTCATACGGTGGTTCTTCCGCTTTGTATGGCGGAAATGCACTGGGCGGAGTAGTAAATATTATCACACGCCGTGCTTCGGATGATGTGCATGCCCGCATACAGGGTGAAGGAGGATCGTTTGGTGAGCGACGCGCAACTGCAGAGTTGCAAGGACGTTTCTCCGGTGTGGGGATGCTTGCCGGTGTGGCAAGAGAAACCGGGAACGATTTTTTCCCTTTTGTGTGGCATCGACAAAATCAGTCAGATACTACATTGTATCGCCGCAATGCAGATTACAAACGCACTAATATTTTTATGAACAGTGATTATCAATCTGCTGAAGGTCTTGCTTTGAATGCTTCCATCCAATATGTGAAGTTCGAACGTGGTGTTCCCGGTTCAATTGCCTATCCCAGTCCTGCACGACAGAATGATGAGGTGTTCCGCACGCTGTTCGGTTCCAAAATGTATCTGAATAAAAATTTAATTTTCAGTTTCAATGGAATATACAATCACAGTAATGAAATTTATAGAGAACCTATAGAGTATATTCCGACAGATCTTTTATATCACAGCAGCTCTTATTTGATCAATTCTCAGATTGAATGGTCGCCGGTATCATGGGATCGTCTTCTTGGCGGCGCAGAATATGGCGAAGGGCGGCTTGATGTAGATGGTATTTCTTGGGGATCGCCTTTCTTCATGAATCCGGCTCGAGTGCAAAAATCTGTTTATTTATCGAATGAAATAATAAATCAAAATGAGTCCGAATGGTTTGATCGTGTATCATTGTATCAAACTGTCCGCTATGATTATTATTCCGATGTCATAGAGGATGCCTTTTCGCCAAAATTAGGAGTAAATCTTCAAATCAATAAGCAATATAACGTGCATATTCGTAGCAGTTGGGGAAAGAATTTCCGTGTTCCGACTTTTAATGATTTATACTATCCAATGTACAGCAATCCTCATGTTACGCCGGAACGTTCAACTGCGTTTGATGCTGGAGTCGTTGGAAATATAGAGCAATCGGGCGGACAAACGCTGCAGGTGACGTATTTTGATATTGTTACTAAAGACAAAATAGTCTATGCTGCAGATTATAAGCCGTACAATATCGGCAAAGCAGAAAACTCGGGAATCGAAATTCGATATGACTATCATTCTTTTGATGGAAGGGTGGAAGCATATTTTGGATTTACATTAATTGATGCAATAAAGACGAATAGAGCTTCTGCGACAGATTCAACCTACGGGAAACAACTGCCATATGTTCCGAAATCATTGGGAGCGTTTGGGTTGTCGGTAGAAACATATATTGGCAGAATTAACATCAATCAATCGATAATGAGTGTGCGTTATACAAATTCGGATAACAGCAATTCACTGCCAGCTTATACGTTGACCGATGTGAACATCGCCAAGAAAATATCGCTGCCGTATACTCAACTCACATTGCGCTGTGCCGTAAGCAATATCTTTGATGCTGACTATCAAGCGGTTGAAGGATATCCAACGTATGGACGCGCGTATAAAGTCGGCATTAGTGTCGACTATTGATTTGGTTCAAAAAGGAAAATAATGTATAATGAAACAGTTCATTTTATTTGGAGGATTTATGCGTAATGTTCTTATCGGTTCAACTTTAATTCTGGCTGCGGCATTATCCCGGCTTCTTCCACATCCTGATAATTTCACTCCGATAGCCGCGATGGCACTTGCAGGTGGCGTGTACCTTGAAAAACGATTCGCTCTCATCGTCCCACTTGCTGCGCTTGTGATCAGTGATTGCTTTATTGGTTTTCACAACACCATTCTCTTTGTCTATGGCAGCTTTATGCTCATCGGGTTTATGGGACTATGGCTGAAATCACATAAGAAATTCTTACCTGTCTTGGGGACTGCGCTTCTAAGCTCAATTCTCTTTTTTATCATTACTAATTTTGGTGTGTGGTTCACAGGCGGTGGATGGTTTTACCCGAAGACATGGCAAGGTTTTGTTGAATGCTATGTCATGGCTATTCCATTCTTCCGGAATACGCTAGCAGGAGATTTGGTATTTACAGGAGTATTGTTTGGTTTGTTTGAATTATCTTTGCGCTCTATCCGTGCTTCAGAAAAGAAAGCAATTCAAGCAAATTTATAATTATTCTCTCGTTGTGATTTGTTGACGTCAGATTGGCTCGGAAGAAGCTCATCTGACGTTTTTATTTTTTAAGAACGAGTGAAATTCTGATGGAGAATTTTTAACCATACATGGAAACCTTGATTCCATTGGACTTTCTAACTTTTTTGATTGATACCTCGTCGAATGACATATATCAAGAATGATATTATTGCTTTTTTTCTTCCAATAGCATTTTGTAGAAAAAGCTCTATATTGAACCCCATTAAACTCAAACGCAATCATATGTCAAATAAAATAGAGCTTGCGTTGCGATGTTCAATTCATATCTCCCCGCGTTGCTACTGCACGATCTGTTTGTCCCTGTATAAACCCATTTGTGGAGATATTCGATAAAAATCAAAGTCATAAGGATACTATGTCCGACTACATCAACAAAATTATTGCCCATGTAAAGGCAAAGAATTCCAATGAACCGGAGTTTCATCAAGCGGTAGAAGAAGTATGCGAGTCTTTGGAGCCGGTGTTTGCGCGTCACCCGGAATACCGTGCTGCAAAAATTCTTGAGCGTATGGTCGAACCCGAACGGATTGTCATCTTTCGTGTTCCATGGATGGATGATCAGGGTGAAATTCATATTAACCGTGGATTCCGGATTCAGATGAACAGTGCAATTGGTCCATATAAAGGAGGATTACGCTTCCATCCATCTGTTACACTAAGCATTCTTAAATTTCTTGCATTCGAACAAGTGTTCAAGAATAGTCTTACAACACTGCCGATGGGCGGCGGCAAAGGCGGGGCAGATTTTGATCCTAAAGGGAAGAGCGATAATGAAGTGATGCGGTTTTGTCAAAGTTTCATGACAGAATTATTTCGTCATATCGGTGCAGATACAGATGTACCAGCTGGAGATATTGGTGTGGGAACACGTGAGATCGGATTCCTCTTCGGTCAATACAAACGGCTTACGACAGAATTCACAGGTGTGCTGACCGGAAAAGGATTGAATTGGGGCGGTTCCCTTATCCGCCCAGAAGCAACAGGATTTGGGGTCGTTTATTTTACTGAGGAGATGTTAAAGACGAAAGGTTTGAGTATTGCAGGAAAAACAGTTGCAGTTTCCGGTTTTGGCAATGTTGCTTGGGGTGCGGTCACAAAAGTAAACCAATTGGGAGGGAAAGTGGTGACACTTTCCGGTCCTGATGGTTTCGTGTATGACCCAAATGGCATTAAAGGTGAGAAGATTCAATATATGCTTGAAATGCGTGCAAGTGCGAAAGATGAAGTAAAATCTTATGCCGATAAATTTAAGGCACAATTCTTTCCCGGTAAAAAGCCGTGGAGTGTAAAGGTAGATGTTGCCTTACCGTGTGCTACGCAAAACGAGCTTGACGAAAATGACGCGAAAGAGCTTGTAAAAAACGGTTGCGTTTGCGTGTGTGAAGGATCGAACATGCCAACGACAATTTCGGGTCTCAAAATTTTTCATTCAGCGGGCATTCTTTATTCTCCTGGCAAAGCGTCGAATGCCGGAGGTGTCGCTACATCCGGATTGGAAATGAGCCAAAACAGCATGCGTTTGCCATGGCCGAAAGAAGAAGTTGATGCGCGATTGCATCAGATCATGAAAAGTATTCATGATACATGTATGCAGACCGCTGAACGATTTGGTGATCCGGGCAATTACGTCTTGGGTGCAAATATCGCTGGATTTCTGAAAGTCGCTAATGCTATGCTCGAACAGGGCTTGGTATAGCAGATTCATATCTGAAGTATACTCGTTCAAGATATATTTCGCACTGCTTGTGTCAGGGAGTTTTCATACGATAGTTGATAGTGTCTGAAAAATTTATGCTATGCTCATATGAATCGATTTGATAAGTTTTCGACAGAAGATATATATGGAAGCCGCATCAAGTCGTTCCAGAAACTGATGCGCATAAAGGTGCGCGATATCCTGCTTGTCGCCAGCCTTTATGATCAGTACCTGTTTGAAGAAGATGGCAGATTATATGAACTGATTCGACAGGAATTTCAAGTCCTCAATCTGAGTCACCCGCCAGAGATTACGCATGTGACCAGCGGTGAAGAGGCAATCGAGCTTCTTACCTCCGGCGAAAAATTCGATCTTATCATCACCACACTGCATATTGAAGATATGCATGTTATCCGATTTGCGCAAAAAGTACGACAGACAGGTATCGATATTCCCATGATCTTGTTGGCGTACGACAATCGAGAAAAAAAAGAAATCATCATGAATTACGATACATCGGTGTTCGATCGTATATTCATATGGACTGGCGATTACCGTCTCTTGGTTGCGATGATTAAGTATGTTGAAGACAGGCTCAATGTTCAAAGCGATACTGCGACAGTTGGTGTGCAAGTTATTATTTTGGTAGAAGATGATATCAGCTTCTACTCCTCATATTTGCCGTTACTCTATACACAGATTCTCAACCAGTCCCAACGGCTCATTTCAGAAGGTGTCAATCTTACACATAAATTTCTCAGGATGCGGGCACGGCCGAAGATTTTGCTTTGTTCAACATACGAAGAAGCTTGGTCGTATTTTGAGAAATACGAAGACTTTGTGCTCGGCGTTATTTCGGATATTGACTTCCTTCGTGAAGGAGTCAAAGACTCTGAAGCAGGTTTCAAGTTTGCGGAAGCGGTGCGAAAAAAAAAGGAAGACATTCCCATCCTCCTTCAATCAGGCGATGCAAAGGCAGCGGCGAAAGCATTTGAAATCGGAGCTGCATTCCTGCAAAAGGGTTCACCGACACTCTTGCATGATCTGAATAACTTCGTTATGACGCATTTCGGGTTCGGCGACTTTATTTTTCGTATGCCGGACGGAACGGAAGTTGGAAGGGCGACGAACTTAAAACAGTTGGCAGAACATCTTCAAACTGTTCCGGATGAATGTATCCAATTTCATGCCAAGCGTAATCACTTTTCTAATTGGTTGAAGGCCAGAACGGAATTCTGGCTTGCTCATAAGCTTCGTCCGCAAAAGGTTGAAGACTTCCCGAGCACCGCTGAATTACGGAACGATTTAATCGGTGCTTTGCGGTTGTATTTAGAAACACGTCAGTTGGGCATCATTACGGAATTCTCCAAGGGATCGTTTGATCCTCAAAACAGCTTTGCGCGAATTGGTACCGGTTCGGTAGGGGGCAAGGCACGCGGCTTAGGTTTCATCAATACACTTATCAACAACTACAACATTCGTGATAAATTTGAAGGAGCGGAAATATCTGTTCCGTCGGCGGTAGTTATTGCGACGGATGTTTTCGACAGATTTTTATTGGAAAATAAACTTGAGAATTTTATTCTGGAATCAAAGAGCGACGAAGAAGTTCTCCAGCGTTTCACTGATGCACCGTACTTTCCACCTGATGTGGTCTTTCGGTTAATCGATTTTCTTGAAATTATGCACGAGCCGTTGGCTGTGCGCTCATCCAGTTTGTTGGAAGATTCACAATATCAGCCGTTTGCCGGTGTGTATCAAACCTATATGTTGCCGAACAAGAATTCCGATCCCACTGTCCGATTACATGAATTGTTGGAAAGCATAAAGCTCGTGTATGCCTCTACTTTCAGTAAACAAGCAAAAGACTACATGAAAGCAACCCCCTACCGGCTCGAAGAAGAGAAGATGGCGGTTATTATCCAGCGAATGGTTGGTACATCACATCATAATCGATTTTATCCTGAATTTGCCGGAGTTGCAAAATCCTATAACTTCTATCCTGTACCACCGCAGAAATCAGAAGATGGCATTGTTCAGGTTGCACTCGGATTAGGTTACACCGTGGTAGAAGGACATAACTCAGTTCGTTTTTGTCCCAAATATCCGCGTCACCTCATGCAATTCTTTACAACAAAGGAGACGATTCGCAATGCCCAGCAAGAGTACCTTGCACTCGATCTCACGGCAACGTTCAGCCATGAAAATCATGAGACGCCGGATGTGATGATCAAACATTATGATCTGAGCACAGCAGAGGAAGATAATACGCTCTTTTATGTCGGATCCACCTATTCCCCGGAAGATGATTCTGTATATGATGGAGTGTCACGTGCTGGGAAACGTGTTGTCACATTTGCCCCGGTCTTAAAACATCGGATATTCCCATTACCGGAAATTCTTGATTTAATTTTAGAGATGGGGACATGGGGTATGGGCACACATGTCGAAATCGAATTTGCAGTCAATATGAATACATTACCGGGCGAACCGAAAGAGTTCGCAATGCTGCAGATTCGTCCCTTAGTTATGAACCTTGAATTTGAAGAGCTTGATGTTGATCAATTCGTTCGCGAAAACCTTATTTGTCAGAGCGAGCAGGTGCTCGGTAATGGTGCTGTCCAGGATATTTACGATATAGTCGTGGTGGATTCGGATAAGTTTGACAGATCAAAGAGTAAAGAAACGGCACGTGAAGTCAGTGAAATCAATGCCCGATTGCTTTCAGAACATCGACCATATGTGTTAATTGGAATGGGTCGATGGGGAAGCATGGATCCGTGGCTTGGTATTCCTGTCACATGGGACCAAATCTCAGGTGCGTCGGTGATTGTTGAGTCTGGTTTTAAAGACATCGATGTAACACCGTCACAAGGGTCGCATTTTTTTCAAAACATTACGTCATTTCGCGTGGGTTACTTTACTGTGAATGCCTCGCACAATCTTGGGTTCATCGATTGGGATTGGCTGAAAGTGCAGCCGGCGTTTCAGGAATTTAATCACGTTCGCCACTTGAGGTTTGATAAACCGTTCAGTGCTAAGATTAACGGACGGAAGAATAAAGGTGTGATTATGAAACCGGGGGAATAAAGTTTAAATATTGAGAAAATCGATGCCATTTTCATATTTCCTTCCCTTAAGTGGGTAGTGGGCTACTTTAGATTCCATTTTTAGCTATTCTCGCTGTGATTCGGGAACTTATATTGCTTTTAGGTGTAATGTTTATCATGTTTGTAGTGTCGTGCCAATAGCTCACTAAATACTTCACTAATTGTACGGGGTTCATTATGGCTGCTCTCCGAGTATACTGTATCAATAAACGAGAACATTATAACCCACATGAACGCATAACCCACATCGGTGGATTCAATGCAAATGAAACCCGATGGAAACTTACCGAAAACAACGCCATTGCTGGAATTAAAAACGGAACATATAGTTTTTATGTTTCCATCAACGGTAAATCCGTCAATGTTATCATCGCCATACACAACGGTAGAGAATATCTCAAAACCGAAGCCGACGGATATGAACCAAATAACCTACTCAGCTTGCCAGAGTGTCCAAGCCTATAGGTTAAAATATTTTTCCAGTCATTGCTGTTTTGTATGGTGACATAGCAATATTGGGATTTATTACCCATGTCAACGCCTGTTGCATCGCATACAATTGACCATATCTGCCCGATGATATTGTCTTAGAATGTAGCTTATGCGAAATACTTTCAAGCTCCATCTTTATTCTATTCGGGGACGGGTTATTTATTTTAGGATATAGTTTCATCATTATAATTTACCGAGAAATGAGTGACACTACAACACTAATGTGAGTACACTTGAAGACGTTGACTTTATCGAAGAGAATAACTATAATTAGTCCCCTCGCGTCTTTTCCCTCCCCAAGAAAAACGCGAGCCGAAGCCTCGACAAATTTTGGCGTTTATGTCGAGGCTTCACTTTTTTTAAGCGGCTTTTCTAATCTGTGTTCCGAGTAATAAGTTTTCCCAAGTCCAAATTGTGTGTGTTACGTTTGCTTGCATTGCTGGCGTTACTCTCAATGATGAATGAATACGCATAAAGTTGTAATGATAGAAATGCAGTGCAACAGCACATTCAAGATTTCTTAACTTCTTACTGAAAGCATTTGTTAAACGTGTGAATCTTCTCATTTGCATTCTCATTGTAAGATTCTGTCTCTCAATGTAACTGGTAGAAATATGCTTTCTGTTAGGGCTTCCGATTAGCGGATTTATTATAACCCTCACAATCTGAGCGGGACTGTACCGTTTTTCACCTTTTCCATCATCTGCATATTCTTTGTGAATCTGTCCATAGTCAATGTCTTCACCAAAAACAGAATCTACAACATTAAAATAAGGCGCGAATGAATCCGTAGAGAGTTGAAAGCGTGTGCTGATTCTGTACTGCAAATCCTTTATGAATGATTGCGTCACTTGAATGTTTCTTTTGCCTACTTTGTAAACCGGAACAAGTTTCGTTTCTGCATCCATAGCTACAAATACATATTGATCGCCCAATTCTTTTGAATCATTCTCTGTGAGTTGTTTTTGTTTCTTCCCTACATAAGTCCAGATTTCATCTACTTGTACATATTTTGATTGAATGCCTACCATTTGAGTGTCAAGGATTTCTTTCGCTTGTTCTCCAGCTTCAATGAGTAAGCGCATAACTGTTTTCTTGTTCACGCCTGTGAGTCTAACAGTGGAACGGATTGAGTTTCCTTCTACAAGGGAATTGAGAACTAAGATTTTCTTTCCGAGTGGTAATGAGTTCATTGCGGTGCTCCAAGTTTAACTTGATTTTTTCCCGCAATGAACGTATATTGAAACAGGGTCTTTGTCCGTTCACGCGGGCATTGATTTAGGGTTTGCAGGTGTTAGTAGCACTTGCAGACCCGCTTAAAAAAGCGGGTTACATAATAGTATTTTAAGCACGTTACTCATACACCGTTCCCTTCTGTGAAATGCTGATAACATTTCACTTTGATTGTTTTGAGACTGGCACTCACGTTGAGTGCCTTTTTTATTTCGCAACATTTTTCTTCTTCAATTCTAAAAATCCAATAATAAAATCCAAATCATCAATAGTAATATTTGTCGGCAATGAAAATTCAAATTTATTTCCACTCGGAAGCTCAAAATTTTGCATTAATCCATGTGCCTGTAGAATCGTTGACACATTTTTTGTTTCTTCGCTCGGCTGTTTAACATCGTCTCTCAATGTCAAACTAAAATGCGACTTGGGACTAATGGCTTTAAAAGAATTAACCACAAATTCATACCAATAAGTAACGCCATCCCTGTCAATTCCTAACGATTTTAATAAAACTTGTTTTAATGTATCTGATTCTGGTGGCAACTTGGCATTCGGATAACGACCGAGAAGTTCTTGCAATACATCAACTTTATCAAAGGCTTTGTGAATGGCTTCTACATCTTCTCCAGCAACGGGATTAACAATTTGGACGGCAAGGTCTGTGAGCTGAATATGTTCACCTTGCTTATTCAATAAACCAAAGGTTTGAAGTGCGGCGATCCTTCGCGGGAAATAACTACTATTCTTACTTGTATTCAAAAGTTTCGGATCAAGAGAATCCATGTTGAATCGTTGATTAGCATGAATGACATAAATATCTTTGATAATCCTGATTGCGTCATTTAAATCAAGTGCAGGTGGATATTTAGTTGGCATCTTCGTTCTCCTTTATGTTATTCTTATTGATACAATATAATACACGAATATATAAAAGTCAAGTACAAAATACAAATACTTGTATTTATTTATAGATGTGTGCATAAGACTGGTTTTTGCTGGTTTGACAGAGCGCGCGAAAAGGTGTACTATCATGTGTAACAAAATGCACAGAATGTGGCTCCATTTTGTGCGTCGTTCTTTTACATAAAAAATTCCGTCTATCATAGTACCTATTCAGAACGATGCTAACAATTAACGCACAACGGATGAAGAATTAACGCACAACAGATGAAGAATTGAGGAAGATATGGAAAATGCAATGATAAACGAAAAAAGCCGGTTGAATTTAAACACAACCGGACTAAGCGAAAAAATGAATTTATGGGCGGAAGAACTCAATATGACTGCCACCGAACTCGTGCGTAAGGCATTAAGCGATTTCATTGACAGATTGGAACGAAATAGGCGTGAGCAGGAATTAGCAGAGGCTTGTCGGAATTACCGTGAATTCAACAAGAAGTTTTCCTCTGAGTGGGCACGATATGAGACGAGGATTAAATGAGTCATGTTCAAAGAGGGGAAGTATATATGGTTAAACCCGATCCAAGTATCGGTAAAGAACAGAAGAACAAAAGACCCTGTGTCGTGGTATCTTCAAATATAGTCAATTCAACTGCGGGGCTTATTGTTGTTTGTCCTGTCACAGAGGGGCTTGGATTGCAAGCCGATATAATTCATATTTCGTTGAATAAGGGTGAGGGTGGCTTAACAAAGGACTCTATTATTTTGTGCGATCAAATAAAAGCAGTAGATGAGACGCGAATAATAGAAAAGCTGGGCAATCTAAGTGGGGGAATCATGCAAAAGATAGACACCGCCTTGTGTGATATCCTAAATCTTCATAAGAATTAGCGTTACGATATATACCACGATAAAGCCCCATTTGTGAGGGGCTTTATTGTTTAATTAAAACGGTTTGCACTTCCCCATTTTCCACAAACAACGCATATCCATTCGGCACAATTTCACCTTTTCTCACATCCCGCACTACCACATATCTTTCCCGCTTTTCAACGTGCCGATCTTTAGGGTTTCTGTGAACACAGGTAATATACCACTTATCCCCGCCGTTCATCGTTCGAGCAAAAGAGATAGCTTCACTCTTAGATAAGCTGTTGCTAATAGCGAACATTAATGTTTTATTTTTCATATTATTGATGTATTAGGGCTTGGTTAAAAAATAAATGAGCACAATAAAAAGACAAAAGAGAAATAAAAAGGAACAAGACAGCAATCTTCCTGTTTCTCTTAAAGATGAGTCCCAAAAACTTGAGGACAGAGAAAATCCCGAAAACATTACCGCTATTGAAGAATACAAAGCTCAGTCCGTAATAAAACCCATATTTATTCCCAAAGAGACTCTTTTCGTCGAAGAAGGAAGATTTGAGAAAGTTAGAATTGCCCTTGAAATCATTGTTACAATTGTTGGACTCGGAACTCTTTGGTGGTTCATTCAATCCAGCGCAACTCAACACGCCGATTCTGTCAATGCTCTCAAATTGGCTAAAGAGTCCTCTGATTCTTCCGATATAGCCACAAAAAAATCTATTGCTCTTGCTGAAAGTTCTTTTGTCGCTACAAAAAAGAGCTTGCAACTTGCTCAAAGGAATTTTCAAATCGAAAATAGACCTTACGTGGGAATAAAAAATATTACTATTGATTCTTTGGAAGTTGGCAAGAAATATGTTATCAAAATCTTTTATCAAAACTTTGGGAAAATTCCAGCGCAAAACCTGATAATCACCGGCATAGGAGAACCACATACCATTAGGGAATATAATATTTTTAAATATGATACGACCATAGGAAGTATAGCTGTTGTGCCGCCCTCGGAAATTCTCTTTGCTACCCTTGTTAGTGATGGTAAGTTGACTAACGAAGAGATTGATAATTTTAGGAGGGGAAATTGGTATCTTTATGTTTATGGTATGATTACATATTCGGATGTTTTCAATGGGAAAGACACTACAACATTTTGCTTCATGCTTGATTATTCCAGTAAAATGTTTTATGCTGGTCGCTATAATAACAGGATAAAATAATATGAGCAAACCCAAACCAATAATTAGAACCGAAGTTAGAAACCCGACAAACCCAACCCCGCCCTTACCCCTATATATGGATCCAAAGTAGCCCACTACCCTTAAGTGTGGTAAGTAGGAAGTGAAAGGAAAAAAGCAGAAATTAGAGAGAAATTCTTTTATCTTTATCATACATAAATAGTTGAGAGTGAATATGGTTGCCTCAAAGCCATTGCGAGTTGTGATTGCAGATGATCAGGAGTCGATGAGTGCTATCATCCGGCGCCAGTTAGTGAAGATCGGACATGTGGTGATAGGAAAAGCAACAAATGGACGGCAAGCAGTTGAAATGACACAGTTGCTGCAACCCGACATTGTGCTGATGGATATTGAGATGCCGGAAATGGACGGTCTGGAAGCAGCTCGATTGATTCATGAACAATGTCCTCGGCCCGTTGTGCTCCTCACCGGACATGATGATCCGGAGATGGTGCGCAGGGCGAGCCAATCAGGGGTCGGTGCTTATCTCATGAAACCACCAAGCGCACCGGAAATTGAGCGGTCAATTATTATTGCAGTCGCACGGTTTGCCGATCTCATGGAACTGCGTCGATTAAATATTGAATTGCAATTGGCTCTCGACAATGTCAAAGTGTTGAAAGGGCTACTTCCCATCTGTGCGGGCTGTAAGAAAATTCGCGATGATAAAGGGTACTGGGAAGGTGTGGAAACCTACATCAAGAAACATGCCAACGTAGAATTTTCTCATGGACTTTGTCCTGAGTGCTTAACTCGATTATATCCAGAGTACAAACCGAAAAAAACTGATATGCCATGATGCGTAATGTGCGTATTGGACTGGCAAGTCATTTGTTTAACTACTATTTATAATTTTTCCGATGTGAAAGGGAAGAAAATATATGAAAGGCTCGTCTCTGATTATGACGTGTCTTTGTTGTTTGTTTGTCCATACAAGTAATTAGTATTTGCTTTCTCTTCATTCCTTTGTAGGGTATTCCCTACAACAATTTCATCGATTCTCCACTATTGTTTTTCCTCAAATCACTATAAGATATCATCAGTCAATTAGCTGTAATCTCATAAGTCTCGATCTTACATCATTTATTTCAGGAGGTTCTTATGTCCAATTATGCAAAAGACCTTGTGGCAGAGATAAAAGCAAAAAATCCTGCGGAGCCTGAGTTTCATCAAGCTGTCCAGGAAGTTGCGGATTCACTTTCTCTCGTTCTTGAACGCCATCCGGAATATCGCTCATCGAAAATCCTTGAACGCATCATCGAACCGGAACGCGTGATTATGTTCCGTGTGCCATGGGTAGATGATCAAGGCGAAGTACACATCAATCGCGGTTACCGTATCCAGATGAATAGCGCCATTGGCCCATACAAAGGCGGCTTGCGGTTTCATCCATCTGTGACACTCGGCATTTTGAAGTTTCTTGCTTTCGAGCAGGTGTTCAAAAACAGTCTTACCACACTGCCGATGGGTGGAGGAAAAGGCGGTTCTGACTTCGATCCAAAAGGAAAGAGCGATCTGAAAATTATGCGCTTTTGTCAGGCATTTATGAGCGAATTATTCCGTCACGTTGGTGCTGATACAGACGTTCCTGCCGGCGATATTGGTGTAGGCGGACGTGAAATCGGATATCTCTTCGGTCAGTATAAGAAGTTAAGGAATGAATTCACAGGTGTTCTTACCGGAAAAGGACTGAACTGGGGCGGCTCGCTTATTCGTCCGGAAGCAACCGGATATGGGGCGGTCTATTTTGCATCAGAAATGTTAGCCACAAAAGGCAAAACGTTAGAAGGAAAGAAATGTCTCGTTTCCGGAAGCGGTAATGTAGCACAATATACGGTCGAAAAAGTTAACCAACTTGGTGGAAAAGTAGTAACACTTTCGGATTCAAATGGTTATATTTATGATGAAGAAGGTATTGACGAGAAGAAACTCGCATTCGCAATGGAATTGAAAAACGTTCGGCGCGGACGCATCTCGGAATACACTGAAAAATATAAAAAAGCGATCTACACGCCCGTCGATCCGAAACTCGACTACAATCCGCTGTGGAATCATAAAGCGGAGTGCGCGTTCCCGAGCGCAACACAGAACGAAATCAACGGCAAGGATGCACAAAACTTGCTGAAGAATGGTGTCTATGTTGTAGCGGAAGGAGCCAATATGCCGACAACGCTCGATGGCGTGAAACTCTTTCTTGATGCGAAGATCCTTTATGGTCCGGGGAAAGCAGCAAATGCTGGTGGTGTGGCAACGTCCGGTCTGGAAATGTCACAAAACAGTATGCGTTTACCATGGCCGCGCGAAGAAGTCGACAACCGGCTCCGTCAGATTATGAAAAGCATCCACAAGACGTGTGTGGAAGTATCTGAACGGTTTGGTACACCGGGTAATTATGTCAACGGCGCTAACATCGGCGGTTTCCTGAAGGTTGCCGATGCGATGATGGATCAAGGAGTTGTGTAGCCCGCGATACTGATATTTTAAAGATCGAAGTGACCGTCACTTTCGAGTTTCCTCGCGGAAAGGGTGGCGGTCACTGAGATATGTGGGCGTGGATATATGGAAAAACATGTTGATCCGATCGTCAATCCGATAGACCCACCCTCAGTTGAATACGGGTATGGAAATCTGTTCTATGGTATCCAAAACCCAATGCGGATCCGCATCAGCAATGTTCTGCTTGTCTCCAGTCTCTATGATTTGTATCTCTTCGAGGAAGAAGGCCGCCTCTATGAGTTGAATCGCGGTGAATACGAGGGACTGAACCTCAGCCAATCACCGGAACTCACATGTGTTTCAAGCGGCAAGGAAGCGATGGTGCTTGCCAAGGAAGAGCATCGCTTTGACCTCATTCTCACCACACTGCATATTGATGATATGGAAGCAATCGATTTTGCACGGATGGTGAAGCAATCCGGATTGAATATTCCCGTTGTGTTGTTGATGCACGATAATCGCGAACTCAAACATTTTATCGTGAGTCACGATACTTCGATCTTTGACAAGATCTTTATCTGGCAGGGTGATTTTCGAATTATCATCGCGATTATCAAATTTCTTGAAGATCGATTGAACGTCGAACACGACACACAGACAGTGGGCGTGCAGTCGATTATAGTCATCGAAGATAACGTCAAATACTATTCATCGTTTCTCCCCATTATTTACACAGAAATTCTGAAGCAATCTCAGCGGTTGATCTCAGAAGGCATAGATCTCGGCCATAAATTTTTACGGATGCGTGCAAGTCCAAAAATTCTTCTGTGTAGCACCTATGAAGAAGCATGGGCATACTACAAACGATACAAGAAGTTTTTACTCGGAATCATTTCCGATGTAGATTTTCCCCGTCAGGGAGTTCAAGACCCGCGTGCCGGTATCGATTTAGTGAAGACTGTACGTGGAGAGAAACCGGATTTACCGATTCTTCTCTTTTCAAATGTTCAAGAGAACCAGCAGCTAGCTGAAGATATTGGCGTATCGTTTGTCTTGAAAGAATCGCCGATGTTGTTGCAGGAACTTCAGCAGTTTATGGTATATCACTTCAGCTTTGGTGATTTTATTTTCCGCATGCCGGATGGAACAGAAGTCGGCCGCGCAAACGATATGAAGAGCTTGGAAGAAATGCTGAGAGTGGTGCCGGAAGAAAGTGTTCGGTATCATGCAGATCGGAATCATTTCTCCAGTTGGCTCAAAGCGCGTACGGAATTCTGGCTCGCCGATAAAATACGTCCGCGGAAAGTGACTGACTTTCCCAATCTTGAAGCATTACGAAAGGACCTCGTCCGATCCCTTCATCATTATCGCAATTTATGTCAACGTGGTATTGTTGCGAGCTTTTCAAAGGAAACGTTTGGTTCTGAAACAAGCTTTGCCCGTATTGGCAGCGGTTCACTCGGTGGAAAAGCTCGAGGACTCGGATTTGTCGATATGCTTCTCAATGACTATAATGTGCGGAATCGATTCAAGAAAGTGAATATATATGTTCCTTCAGCAGTTGTTCTAGGTACTGAGGTCTTTGATAAATTCTTGAAAGAAAACGACTTACGTGATTTTGCATTAACATGTAATGACGATCGGGAAATCACTAAGCGGTTCCTTCTCGCAGAAAAGTTTCCTTCTGATATCTTGGCAGAACTTGCTTCATTTTTAGATCTTGTTCATATGCCATTAGCAGTTCGTTCATCAAGCATGTTAGAAGATTCTCAATATCACCCTTTTGCGGGTGTATACGAAACATACATGATCCCTAATGCACATCCGAATTCATTGGTGCGTTTGAACGACCTTCTTAACAGCATTAAACGAGTGTATGCTTCTACGTTCTATCAAAGCGCAAAAGAATATATTCGTGTCACATCATATCGCTTTGAAGAAGAAAAAATGGCGGTCATCATCCAATGTCTTGTCGGTAAAGTACATGAGAACAGGTATTATCCTGATATTTCCGGTGTAGCAAAATCATATAACTTCTATCCGATGACACCACAGAAATCATCGGATGGAACAGCGTCTGTTGCACTGGGACTCGGGAAATGGGTGGTCGATGGTGGTAATACGGTACGATTTTGTCCGAAATATCCAAAAGATATTGGTCAGTTCTATTCCGTTAAAGAGACACTGAACACTTCCCAGAGATCATTTTTCTCGCTGGCACTTGATGCGAATTCCGATTTTGGAACCGAGACTCATGATATGCTGGTGCAGCAGCATGAATTGGATGTCGCCGAGAAGGATGAGACACTGCAATCTGTCGGTTCAACCTATCTTCCGGAAAATGATGCCATCTATAACGGTCTGAGCCGAAATGGCTTACGCGTCGTAACCTTTGCTCCAATTCTCCAAAATAATTTGGCGCCATTAGCAGAAATCGTCGAGTTGTTGCTTGATATGGGTGTTTGGGGGATGGGAACTCCAGTTGAAATTGAATTTGCGGTCAATCTCCATACATCCAAACAAAAAGTTATGGAGTTTGCATTACTGCAGATGAGACCGTTTGTGATCCATAGCGAAATAGAAGAATTATCAATCGAAGATGTTGACCCATCATCGCTCTTATGTCGGAGCAGTCAGGTATTAGGTCATGGATTGGTTGAGGGTATTTACGACATTGTTGCCGTTGATTATCAACTTTTTAATAGGGCTGCAAGCCGGGAAGTGGCGGCGGAAATCGCTGCATTCAATGCTCAACTAATCAGAGAAAACAAGCCGTATCTGTTAATCGGTATCGGAAGATGGGGTTCACTCGATCCGTGGCTCGGTATTCCTGTAACGTGGGAGCAAATCTCAGGTGCGAAAGCAATTATCGAGACCGGCTTTAAGGACATGTCGGTTACGCCCTCACAAGGTTCGCACTTTTTTCAAAATATTACTTCTTTTATGATCGGTTACTTCACTGTCGATGAGTCTCAACAACAGGGATTTCTCAATTGGGATTGGCTGCTCAATCAATCGCCGTTAGAAAAAAAGCAATACACAAAATTATTCCGATTCGACAAACCTCTTATTGTCAAAATTAATGGACACCAGAACAAAGGGGTCATTCTGAAGCCGGAGGCATGACGTGACAAAAAATAAAAATATGTTCGATGCATGTCCTCACTGCGGTGAGAAACTCAGTCCATGGCAGCAAGTACTGCTAAGCGTTGACCGTGCATTGATGTGCAAGAATTGCTGGTACCGGATTCATTTGGATAGACATAAAGATACAGAAAAGTTGGATGATCAGTCCACACAGCAAGAGGAGGACTAAGCTATGCGTTCCTATAATTCATTTGATGTACTTCAACAACAGGTTGCTGAAGCAGCGAAAATTCTCAATCTCGATCAACCAACGACAGCCTTGCTGATGTGGCCGCAGAGGGAATTTAAGTTTACCATTCCGGTGCGTATGGATCATGGAGATGTGAAAGTCTTTCATGGATATCGCATCCAGTACAATTCTGCACGCGGCCCGGCAAAAGGCGGCATTCGTTTCCATCCGGATGAGACGGCGGATTCGATTCGCGCTCTTTCAGGATGGATGACATGGAAAACTTCAGTATTGGATCTTCCGCTTGGCGGTGCAAAAGGAGGAGTGGTGTGCAATCCGCGTGAAATGTCTGAACGAGAGTTGGAAAATTTAGCTCGCGCATATGTTCGTGCCGTGGTTCAATACATTGGTGTTGATAAAGATGTGCCTGCGCCTGATGTCTATACCAATCCACAAACGATGGCGTGGATGATGGACGAATATGAAACATTGATGCAGGTTCACCACCCGGGCGTTTTTACAGACAAACCGCAGCAAATTGGCGGCACCGAAGGTCGTCGTGATGCAACAGCACGCGGCGGCGTTGCGGCTGTCCACGAGGCATGTAAGGTTCTTGGTGTTGATCCAACAGGTACGTTTGCGATTCAAGGATTCGGCAATGCAGGTCAGCGCACCGCTTTGTTGCATCCTGAACTTCTTGGCGGCGGGAAACTTGTAGCGGCATGCGATTCACGCGGCGGTATCTTCAATTCGGATGGATTAAATACAAAAGAATTGGTAACACATAAATTAAAAACGGGATCTGTAGTTGGATTTCCGGGTGCGAAGAACATTCCGCGGGATTCTGTCCTCGAGTTGGATGTGGATATTCTCTATCCGGCCGCATTGGAAAATTCTATCAATGAAGACAATATGGAACGCATCAAAGCAAAAATTGTCTGCGAGCTTGCTAATGGTCCTACGACCCCTGAAGCAGATCTGGTCCTTCATAGACGCGGTATCCATGTTATCCCTGATATTCTTGCCAGTGCTGGCGGAGTCACGGTATCATACTTTGAGATGGTACAAGATAAGAGTTCCTTCTTCTGGGATGAAGCCACAGTTCATGCACGACTTGAAGAGAAAATGAGAAAGGCATACCACACAGTTCAAGAAGCGATCCGTGATAAAAAAGTCCACCCGCGGCTGGCAGCAATGGTCGTTGGTGTAGCGCGTGTTGCGGAAGCATGTAAGCTGCGCGGCTGGGTGTAAACAATCGTTGTTGATGCTTCAATTTAACAATTATTCATTGGTTTTTTAGTTACATGAAAGTCGTATAACTCTATCTGCTTGCCTTGATGGGCTCTACCGGCCTGTCGCCTCGGACAGAAAATGCTCGTTGTTTATTGTTACTTTCTCTGAATTCTACTACCTTTTATCAGCATAAGTTTTCAGCGAATAACATTGGAGCGACGCATGTCTACAACTCCTCAAAACTCTCTGCCGGACAAACCATACGCGGTTGAATATTATTATAAAACTGCATGGGGACATGCAGATGAGTTCATTCGGTTGTACAAGAAGAACCATTATCCTGTCTTGAAAAAGCAAATGGAAATGGGACGAATCCTGAAGATCACCTTGGTGAAACCACGCTTTCATGCAACCGAAGAAGGACGTTGGGACTGGAGGGTAACAATTGTTTGGAAAAATATCCAAGTGACTGATGATGGTTTTAGCGAAGAAAGCCTTAGCCGCCAACTTTTTTCCGATCAAGAAACATTTAAGAAAGAAGAACAACGGAGATTTGAAATATTACTCGGTCACTGGGATGTACCAATCATCAATATTGATTTGGATAAATGAAAAATGAAGACGTAAGACCCTTTGATAACGTGCTGTATGAAGGAGAAGAGCCATGGCAAAAACAAAAAAGTCTTTCAAGAAAGCCGGTAAAAAAAATGTTTCAAAACGCACACCGGCTTCTAAACTGAAACGTGTCGTCAAGGTCAAATCTTCTCCTAGAATGTCGCAATTCAAAGCAAGCATGCTGTCGCTCATGAGTGAGACTTCAACAAATCTTCCGCCGGATGTGCGACGTGCACTTACCTGGGCTATTGAGCGTGAGACTCCGGGAAGTCAAGCAGCGCTCGCATTGCAGATGATGGCAGTCAATACTGATATGGCATGCGATAATGAAGCGCCGATCTGTCAGGATACCGGTATGCCAACTTTCGAAATCAAGACGCCGGCCGGCACAAACCAGATCTTCATGCAGAAAGAAATAAAAGAAGCAATTGTTGAAGCAACAAAACTTGGCAAGCTGCGTCCGAATGCAGTTGATTCTCTTACAGGAAAGAACAGCGGTAACAATCTTGGAGAGGGTTGTCCGGTGATGCACTTTGAACAATGGGATGAAAAAGAAATCGAAATAAGACTTATCCTCAAAGGTGGCGGTTGTGAAAATAAAAACATTCAGTATTCGCTACCATGCGAATTGCAGAATCTTGGCAGAGCCGACCGCACAATGGATGGAATTCGCAAATGTTTGCTTCACGCTGTCTGGCAAGCTCAGGGACAGGGGTGCAGTGTCGGTGCTCTCGGTGTCGCGATCGGCGGTGACCGTGCCTCCGGGTACCATTACGCAAAACAGCAACTCTTCCGAACTCTGGATGATATCAATCCAAATCCGGAACTTGCGAAACTGGAAGACTACGTTTTGCTGAATGCTAACAAGCTGAACATTGGCACAATGGGCTTTGGCGGACTGGCAACGCTTATCGGTTGCAAGATCGCATCATATCATCGTTTGCCTGCGAGTTTTTTTGTATCAGTGGCATATAACTGCTGGGCTTATAGGCGGCTTGGTGTTATCCTTGACGCAAAGACTGGAGCGATCAAACGCTGGCTCTACAAGGAAGATACTCCGGTGATGCGCATGGCAAAAGAGGAGAATTTGCCCTTAACGGGGAGAGAGATTTCTTTGACATTACCGCTCTCGGAAGAACATGTGCGCGCGCTGAAGGTTGGCGATGTTTTGTTGCTCAATGGTGTTATGCATATGGGACGAGACGTGTTGCATCATCATTTGATGACACATGATTCACCGGTGAGCCTTGAAGGCGGCGTGATCTATCACTGCGGTCCGGTTGCATTGAAAAAGGGAAACAAGTGGTTGATGAATGCTGCAGGCCCAACGACGAGCATACGTGAGGAACCGTATCAAGGAGAAATCATTCGGAAGTTCAATGTGCGAGCAGTGATCGGCAAAGGTGGAATGGGAACAAAAACACTTGCAGCGTTGAAAGATATTGGCGCTGTTTACTTAAGTGCCATTGGCGGTGCGGCACAATATTATGCAAAATGCATCGAAGAAGTGGAAGGAGTGGACTTTCTAGAGTTTGGAGTTCCGGAAGCGATGTGGCACATACGTGTGAACAACTTTCCTGTGATTGTCACAATGGATTCGAAGGGAAACAGTCTCCATGCAGATGTGGAGAAAGACTCGGCAACAGAACTTACAAAATTTTCAGATGCGGTAATATTTTGAGAACACAGTATGACAGAAGATGAATATCGAAATAAGTGGAAAGAATCGGGTCCCATCAAGATCAGGATGATCGAGAAGCAAGGGAAGTGTAAGCACCAGTTGGGAGATACTTTCCAATACAAAACCCCATATGAGAGGCCGAATGAAGTCTGTTTTGCTCTGCTTCATGTACTCGATCTGTATACTTGGAGAGTGGCGCAAAGTTTTCCTTCTTGGGAAAAAGACGATGAAACCGTTTATCGAATCCATTGTCCATCTAAGCTCGGCACTGTATGGGAGATGAAAAAAGTGAAATAAAGCAAATTGTCATTCCCGAATGCTTTTTTCTGGAATCGAGGATAAGAGTGTCTGGACAATGATTACCAGCCTATCCGCCAAAGAGACGGCGGATGCACAAAACGCAAAATCCATGTGTATGATTTTTCACATTTGCTTTTGTTATACAAGACAACAAAATGTCAAAAGATGATTATCCCGTTACTCCGGCTATCCGTATTTTGCGTGAAAAGAAAATATCTTTCATTCCGCATATTTATAAATATGAAGAACACGGAGGCACAAGACTTACAGCAGAGATGATAGGCGTACCAGAGAATCTTGTTGTTAAGACATTAGTGATGGAAACCGATCAGAAAAAACCGCTGATCATTTTGATGCATGGAGACCGTGAGGTTTCAACAAAGCAGATGGCGCGAATCATAGGAGTGAAGCAGGTGACACCATGTGATGCCAGCACTGCCCAACGCTATACCGGTTATCAATTTGGCGGTACGAGTCCATTCGGTACACGGCATCCATTGCCTGTATATGTGGAAAAGACTATATTGGATTTGCAAAAAATCTATATTAATGGAGGAAAGCGCGGCTTCATCATCGAAATCAATCCGCAAGATCTTCGCACTGCGTTTCAGATCATGGAAGTTGAAGCGGCTATCCTTCCTTAATCATGAACAGGTGAACATATGGCATTAGGTACGATCGAATGGACTATTCAACTGCGATTTATTGTTGCTCTTGCGCTTGGTTTCCTTGTCGGCCTTGAGCGTGAAAGCATCAAGGTTGATCGGAAACTAATATTCGGCGGTGTCCGCACACACCCTATTATCAGTATGTTCGGATTTGGGTGCGCATGGTTGTTTCAGGTTGGTGTGACATTCATGCTGCCAACAGGATTGTTGGCAATCGCCACACTCACAGGCATTGCTTATGTCGCCAAGATTCGATCTGATCGTTTCGGAACAACAAGTGAAGTCTCTGCTTTACTGACGTTTATCACAGGTGCATTGGCAATGCTGGTGGATGTTTGGATTGCTATGGCGATGGGCATTGTCAATACTATGCTGCTTTCAGAAAAAGCGATGCTCGAATCGTACGTGGAACGGTTGAGTAAAGTGGAATTTCTGGCGACGGTCAAATTTCTCTTGGTAACGCTTATTATTTTGCCGGTTTTACCGAATCAGGAGTTCACGCCTTTTCATATCAATCCAACAAAAGTATGGCAGATCGTTATCATTGTATCCACTCTCGGATTTGTTGGATATTTATTGGAGAAAAAATTTGGTGCAAAAGTCGGATTGTGGTTGTCCGGAATTTTCGGCGGTATTGTCTCGAGTACAGCAGTAACACTTTCTGTTGGTAGGATGGCGCGGAGCAATCCTGCCCGAGGCAGCACTGCATTGCAGGCGGCGTTGCTTGCAAGCAGTGTGATGTATCTGCGTGTGATAGTGCTTATCTGGTTTATCAATGGATCATTTCTCCCAAACCTTTGGTACCGTCTTGTTATCCTTGCAGGAGTTGGTGTGATTTTATCGCTCAGGATGTTTCGGAAAGAATTACCTACGGGAAAGTCAGAAGCACCAGAATTGCAGAACCCATTCGAGATTCGTCCTGCGATAGGGTTCGCGTTGTTATTTGTAATTCTCTCTGTTGTGACAGGATTTGTGAAATCCACGTTAGGTAGTTCAGGGTTGCTGGGTTTGTCAGCGCTTGTCGGCGTGTCGGATATTGATCCCTTCATTCTCTCGTTAGTTCAAGGATCGGATGGAACGATGCATATTTTTACCTCAGCAATTATTCTTGCGATGATGAGTAACACGATTGCAAAAGCAATATATTTCGGAAGCCTTTCTCCGACAACAAGAAAAGAGACTGCATTGAAGTTTTCTATTTTCGCGATGGTGCATGTTCCTTTTATTATTTGGTAAGTTCCATGGAGACGATTTAAGAAATGGAGTGAGGAAAATCTATGAGAAGTTATATTATTCTGAAATGGAGTATTCTCTCTCTCAGTATGCTGCTTTCGTTGTCTTGTTCTTCAACGTCCTATCGAGAAATATATCCTATACTGGCAGACGGAAAGTATGATTCCGAGTTTCCGTATCGCGGATGTTCCGCACAACTCGAGAAGATTTCAGAATCTGTTCGGATGATAAGCTGTATCGCATATTATAAGAGTTATATTTTTTCACCGGAAGCGAAAATTCGTCTCAGTAATCTCCAATATCCACTACTGAAGGAGAAGGCGATCAAAGAAGTATTCTTGAACAGAACATCATCAGGAAGCGCGACAACAATTTACTCTGAGAATAAACGGATAGCATTGCTCACATGTGCGCACGTTGTCGACTTTTCGGATACGATCATTACGTACTATCGTGGAGAAAATAGAAAGGAAACTGAATTTATTCAAAGCCTTGCTGTGAAAGACCGTCAGTCAAACTATGTGGCATCCATTCAGGGTGCGCGCGATCTTGAGGTATTAGCTATTGACAAGGGAAGTGACTTGGCTGTTGTTGGGCAGAGGATGTATGAGCAGTCGGCTCAAAATGTTACGGTATTCAATTATCCATTCGGCAAAGCCAAAGAGCTTGAATGGGGAACATTTGTGTACCTGTTTGGTTATCCGGCCGGATATCAAATGATTACCAAAGGAATTGTCAGCAGTCCTAATCGAGATAAGCATGGTTCATTTCTTACTGATGCAGTGTCTAATAGGGGTTTCAGCGGTGGAATCGTGCTTGCCATTCGTGACGGTGTTCCAAATTTTGAACTAGTTGGCATGGCAACACTCGTACCGGCACGTCAACAATATTTTATGACTCCGTTCAAGGAAGGAGAAATCTTCGATTTTGAGCTGGATGCACCTTTCAAGGGGGATGTCTATGTTGAGAGCCGCAGTGATATTATTTATGGCATAGCTCCGGCGATTTCTTCAGAATTAATTGTAGATTTTCTAGAAAAAAATCAACAACAGCTCCAAGAGAAAGGGTACGATATACGTTCATTTCTTGAACGCAAACCCACACTCAAACAAGAACCTCGATGAATCTTAGTGAGTATATTGATGAGAGAAATAGTCTAAACATCTTTCTCCCATCGAGAACTTTTCCTTACAGCTACCGTAATACTATGCATTGGCAAAAGATCGGTAATCAATATTATGGTTTCTCGAATGACTCGTTTCTTCCATAATCTGCGTGATATCCTCACCCGCGATTTGACATGGAATGACCTAAATAAGTCTCTCAGCGAAGATATGCGCGGAATGTACAAATTTTACGCGGGGAACATGAAGTCTGTTGAGGAAAATCCGAACAGAATCAAGCGATCGGTCAAGCTTCTGTGGCTTCTCTTTATCGCTTTCCTCATGAAACTCACACCGCCCAGACGATTGATGTATGCAATCGCTTTGGTCTTTATTTTTGTTGCAGCTTCTCAAGAGAAAATAACATCCGCAATCTATTCTTTTATTATCGTTAGCATTCTCCTGGCGATGGAACTTGCCGAAAAGTTGGTTACAAAGGATGAGCTAAGCGTGGCACGAGACATTCAATTGAGTCTTCAACCGATCAGCATTGCAACGCTTCCAGGATATGAGCTTGCCGCACACAGCGAAGTAGCGAAAGAGGTCGGTGGCGACTATTACGATATACTCACTTTGCCGGATGGCAGCACACTCATTGTTATTGGTGATGTTTCTGGAAAAGGTATTTCCTCGGCGCTCTATGTTGTGAAGATGCAGACTGCGCTTCAATTGTTTGCAACTGAGACAAGTGACTTGCGAGAATTGCTCATCCGCCTCAATTCGCATATGTACGGTCAACTGAAACGAAACTATTTCCTTTCGCTTTTCTTGGTTAAGCTTCACTCCGATGGAAAAATAGAACTCTGCCGTGCAGGTCATCCACCGGCGTTACTCTACAGTACAGTAGAAAAAAGTGTCTCGTGGCTGAGGCCGAATGGTTTTGCTGTTGGATTGGCAGCTTCGTCGAATGGCGATGCATCAACAGACCAGAAAATAAACGCCGATTTCGGATGTTCACTTGAAACCAAGGCTCTTCGACTGCAACAAGGCGATGTCCTGTTTCTCTTCACCGATGGTGTAAGTGAATCAGTGAATGCAGACGGAAAGGAATATGGGCAAGAAAGAATTGCCGGGTTGATAAAAACATTCAACAGCGAAACTGTCGAAAAACTCCGAGAACGCATCAATAATGAACTAGTCTGTTTTCGTGCAGGGACAGAGTTGAGAGATGATACTACCTTTGTGTTGTTGAAGCGTTCTTAGAAAATCATCGGTTCTTCTTTTTGATGGAAAAATCATTTGCAGAGCTGTGTACCGCAAGCAAATCGCTGACCTTTATAAAAACAAACCCCTTGCGTCGAAGCGATTGGATGATCTCAGGCAGCGCTTCCGCGGTATGCCAGCCGCGTCCATTCACATGCATCACAATGATGGAACCATTCCGTGCATGAGAAACAACGTACCGAATAAGACGCTCTCGCGAAATTGTAGAATCGGGATCACCGGAAGCGAGATCATACATTACTGTTACAAGACCAAGGTTCCGCGCGATATGGTTGATTCTTTCATCTGTCTCTACGTATGGAGGACGAAATAAACGTGAAGAAGTTTTAGAAATTTTCTTTAACAATGATTCTGCTCGTTGTAATTCATGCTGAACACTGTCGTCTGAAATATTCATGCAATGAGGATGTGAATAGCTATGGTTCCCTAATTCAAAGTTCGGTACGGATGCGAGCATTTTTGCTTCCCGCCGATGTTTCAAGATCCACTTTCCACTCAAGAAAAATGTCGCCGGTACACCGGAATCGACAAGTGTTTGGACGATGCTTGAATCAAATCCGCCGTGTGTGGAAGAAGGACAAGCGTCAAATGTCAACGCAATCTTCTTCTCAGTTCTCGAACCATGGAACAGGGCAAGTGTGTCTGTTTGCTCGGACTGTAGAAGAGCACTGCTGAAAAGAAAGAGAATTTGAACTATGGTCATCGTTTCTATAGGATTCATCAGTCGATATAAAAAAGCCTCTCGGAAATCGAAAGGCTAAGTGTAAATTCATTTTGCATTTGAATTCAATGGAATGAATGCCCTCCTCGAACGTGACCGGCGTTAACGCTTAGGATAATGCGTTGTCGCCTTGTACTTTGGTCTTTGAACCTTGACTTCAGAACACTGGTTCCAATTTTTCTTTGTATCGTTTTATTCGTTCTGAGCTCCTTTGACAGCGGGACGTTAGCAGGTTTCATAAGATCCTCCTTACGTTGGTTGATAAAAGAACTAACTACAGAATTTAATGCTCTGAAAGATGATACAGAGTAACCTCTCAATTGTCAAGTGTCTGTGCCACAAAATCCTGTTGCTCTGCGGGGACTTTTTATCTATATTTCAATATGTTCCGTGTAAATGCTGAAGTAGCTCAGTGGTAGAGCAGTCCCGATAATTTCATGCTGGTGTAGCTCAGTGGTAGAGCAGCGGTTTCGTAAACCGCAGGTCGTCGGTTCAAGTCCGACCACCAGCTCAGAAAGACAATGGAAATTATCGGGATAAACCGCAGGTCGTGGGTTCAACTCCCACCTTCAGCTCAGAAGACAGTTTTCGTGTTTAATCCGCCATTGTGCGGATTTTTTTATCTTTTACTGTTAACAGAAGATAAATAATGTCATTTCTTGAAGTTTTTCTCATTGCACTCGTTTTAGCTTCGGATGCATTTGCAATTTCCATGAGTGCAGGATCAACTGGTGTAACGACAGAACCGCGAGCAATGCTGCGGTTGTCCTTTCATTTTGGACTTTTCCAATTTTTAATGCCTGTTCTTGGCTGGCTTGCAGGTTTAAGCATTGAACCCTATATCCAGTCATTCGATCACTGGATTGCGTTCGGACTACTTCTGTGGGTTGCTGTGCACATGATTCGATCTGCCCAAGCTGGTAACGAACGTGCAGTCCAACAGGATCCGAGCCGGGGAATGATGCTGGTTATTCTCTCTGTTGCGACAAGTTTGGATGCGTTAGCGATTGGATTGAGTTTGGCGCTATCGCAAGTATCCATCTGGTATCCTGCTGTTGTTATCGGTATCGTTACAGGCGTTGTGTCATTTATCGGCATTTTACTTGGTCGGCAGTTTTCCAAGAAAATTGGTAAGCGAGCGGCTGTAGCGGGAGGCGTTCTACTCGTTCTCATAGCCATCAGGATCCTTTTGGTTCACCTTCTTCCTCTTTAAGAGTTGTCACCCAAAGTGAATATGAAAAAATGATTGATTGTGGCGGCATCTTTTCATAATTTACTTAAGTTTGTAAAAATATTGTCCTCTGAAAGGATTATATGAACGAAGGTAAAATCGTCCAAGTGATTGGACCGGTAGTTGATATCGATTTTTCGGGTGGCAAGTTACCCGAAATAATGAATGCAGTCCGAATTCCAAGAAAGAATGTTGAAGGAATAGATGAAGACTTAATCGTTGAAGTTCAGCAGCAATTGGGTGAAGATCGTGTGCGCACAGTGGCAATGGATTCCACGGACGGTCTGGTAAGAGGAATGCTCGCTTATGATACGAGCGCTTCTATCACTGTTCCTGTAGGTCCCGCAGTGCTCGGACGCTTAATCAATGTGCTTGGCGCCGGTATTGATGGGCTTCCACCTATCCAAGCAAAAATGCATTATCCTATCCATCGTCAAGCTCCGAGTTTTGATCAACTCACGACAAAAAAGGAAATGTTTGAAACAGGAATTAAAGTCATTGACCTTCTTGAACCGTACACAAAAGGCGGGAAGACGGGACTTTTTGGCGGGGCTGGCGTTGGCAAGACTGTTATTATTCAAGAACTTATTCATAACATCGCTACACATCATGGCGGATATTCTGTATTTGCTGGAGTGGGAGAGCGCACACGCGAAGGCAATGATCTCTGGCTCGATATGAAAGAATCTGGCGTGCTTGCCAAGACAGCGCTCATATTCGGACAGATGAATGAACCTCCCGGTGCACGTCAGCGTGTTGGCCTCACGGCACTGACGATGGCGGAGTACTTCCGTGATGAGGAAGGAAAAGATGTTCTTCTGTTCATCGACAATATTTTTAGATTCGTGCAAGCTGGTTCAGAAGTCTCTGCGCTTCTGGGACGAATGCCATCTGCCGTCGGATATCAACCCACTCTTGGAACGGAAATGGGCGAGCTTCAGGAACGCATCACATCGACCAAAAAAGGTTCTATCACATCTGTGCAGGCGATTTACGTTCCTGCAGATGATTTGACCGATCCGGCGCCTGCAACGACCTTCTCTCATCTGGATGCAACAACCGTGTTGAGCCGGCAGATTGTTGATAAGGGAATTTATCCGGCAGTCGATCCGCTGGATTCTACCTCGCGTATTCTCGATCCGAACATCCTCGATGCAGAGCATTATAATGTAGCAAAGCGAGTGAAAGAGGTTTTGCAAGCCTATAAAGACCTCCAAGACATCATCAGCATTCTTGGTATGGATGAACTTTCTGATGAAGATAAGCAGACTGTTACGCGCGCACGAAAGATCGAGAAGTTCCTTTCACAGCCATTCTTTGTTGCGGAACAATTCACTTCTATTCCAGGCAGATATGTGAAAATCGAAGATACGATTCGCGGCTTCAAAGGTATTCTCGATGGTGAATATGATGACATCCCTGAGAATGCATTCTTGATGGTGGGTACGATTGAAGAAGCAGTTGAGAAAGCGAAACAATTACAAGCAGCATAAGTATGGCAGATAAAATTCTTGAATTGGAAATCGTGACTCCCCGGCGTGTTGTTTTTAAAGGTGAAGTGACAAGTTTTAGCGCTCCGGGTGTCGTAGGTGGATTTCAAGTGCTTTATAATCATGCACCATTGCTCTCATCGCTGAAGATCGGCGAGGTCAAGATCAAGGAAGTAAGTGGCAATGAATTCCATTATGCCATTTCAGGCGGTTTTGTTGAAGTGCGAGAGAATCATATCCTTTTACTGGCTGAAACCGCAGAACGTACTGATGAAATCGATGCAGAACGAGCGAAAGCCTCTCGTGATCGTGCTCAGAAACGCATGGCGGAGAAAAAACCGGACATCGACTTTGAACGTGCACGGCTTGCGCTCTATCGTGCATTAAACCGTTTAAAGATTGCAGGAGTGAATTCATAGGGAAGTCCACTGTATGCCTTCAGTGGGTTTTGCGTTTCTGGAGGTATTCATTGACAATCAAGGCGCGAAGGGTTATATTCATCCGAGTCGTTTTCTCATAAAGTCATTCATCATTTGAAGCAGCGTTCATAAGTGCAGAAAACCACTAATTCCACTATCGTAGTTGTTGACCTTGGTGCAATCGCCTTTCATCTTCGCGATATTTGCAAACACATTAGATCAAAAGCAAAAATCATAATGGTGGAGTGCAGTATGATGTGCCCTTCCATATATTTATGCATCCCTTATGAGAATTTTTGTGCAGTGCTATCTCGTGTTCCACGAATAAATAGGAATGTATGAACCGCTCACAGAAATACATCTCCATTCTCCTCGAGCGTCTACCGAAATGGGAACTTCGCTCGTACGAACATCAAACCAGTCTTGATCGGATTCGAGATAGGGTCACCTCTGTTTCGGACATTCACGCGGAACTCAATTCTCTCTATCAAGTAAAAGGTTTCGCTGAATTTGCCTTGAGCTTGATGTGGATTGCAGATAAGGTAGAAAAAGATGCCACACTGGATGAATCGACGCTTGCTGAAGAAACTCTCGTGTTTGAAAAGTTACGCTATGCATTGGGAGATATTTCTCCATCATCACAAGAATCGACTTCTACCACAGAGACGGTCGATCTTCCGTCTTTACCAGGATTTGAATCGACCTCGTCGCCTGCTTTTGAAGGAATGTCAATGTCGCCATCAGAATCTCTGCGTGAACTGACGCCATCGCCTGAGCCGGGGGCTACACCGGAAGTGTTGCTTGATTCGTGGGGTAAAGAGCCGCAAGCTCCTACACAGACACCATCGATGGGCGGTAGCACAACAATAGGAATTGAACAGGAACGTGGTTTTGCTAACTTGCTGGAACGCTTTTTGGAATCCGTACAAAGCGGAAACGATGATCGAACGACATTGTTATCCGATGTTATCAATGAATGCAATACGGTGGTCACCGCTGATTTGGTGCCGGAAGATTATAAACAGTTCTGTCAATTGCTTGTGGAATTTCTCCAGTATATTTCAGACAATCAGTACCTTGATGATATTCGTGTTATGAATATTGTCTCAAACATTCAAGATCCAGTGAACCAGTGGGCACGAAGTGAACAAAACAATCGAACCGGTTTGTTGGATCCGGCAATGGAAATTCTCCGAGATTTTAAAACTATGTTTGAATGACGAGTATAAATCAACAAAATATTTACGCAGTAATCATGGCGGGCGGTGTCGGGTCACGGTTCTGGCCGAGAAGCCGTGAGCGGTCACCAAAGCAAGTATTGGAAATTGTCGGTTCCGGATCGATGCTCTTCAATACGGTTGCTCGTATCCAACCGCTGGTTCCATCGGACAAGGCGATGGTAGTAACAAACAGGCTTCAAAAAGATATCATCCACCAGCAGGTACCCATGTTGCCATCGCAGAACGTACTCATGGAGCCGCTCGGAAGAAATACAGCGCCGTGTATCGGACTGGCAGCGAAGTGGATACATCACTACGATCCTGAAGCCATCATGGTCGTTCTGCCGGCAGATCATATTATTGGCGATACGGAAGAATTTTTGCATGTCATTCAACGCGCTGTGCATGTGGCAACAGAGAATGATGCATTGGTCACGATCGGGATCAAACCGACTCATCCGGAAACCGGATATGGGTACATCCAATTCGAAGATACTCCAGAACAGAATCCATATTTGGCAGATGGCATCTACCGCGTGAAAACGTTTGCCGAGAAACCAAATCTTGAGACAGCCGAAAAATTTTTAAAGAGCGGAGATTTTCTCTGGAATAGCGGAATGTTTATCTGGAAAACTCGCGTCATTTTACAAGAAATTGAAAAACATCTGCCGGAACTTGGCGAACAGTTGGCAAAGCTGGGACCCGTCATCGGCACCGATGCGTATCAATCGACATTAGAACATGTCTATGGCGTCATTCGCAGCATCTCCATCGATTATGGCGTGATGGAAAAAGCGTCGAAAGTTTTTGTGGCAAAGGGAGATTTTGGGTGGAGCGATGTTGGTTCATGGGATGAAGTAGTGCGTCTCACTCCGAAGAATGGAGACGGAAATGCGCTGCGCGGAACAGTGATTGTGAAAGATTCGCATCGCAATTATATCGATGCAGATAATAGAGTTGTTGCAATGATTGGTGTGGATGACATGATCGTCGTTACGACTGATGATGCGGTTTTAATCTGTAAAAAAGGACGCTCGCAAGACGTCAAGGAAGTTGTTGATTACCTCCGCCGCAAGCAGATGAATGAATTGCTCTAACAGACAGGCAATATACGGAATAGTACTAATCTCGCTCCTCGGTTGTACACCATCGCCGAGGTTCGCGGAGCGAGGTGATCATTCCAAAGAAACCAAAACACCGCAATCGATAGATCAACCCGGGAAGCATATATCCGGAAAAGTCCTACTGACACTCGAAGGTGTTGTCTCCTACTATGCACATGATTTTCATGGCAAGCAGACTTCAAACGGTGAGACGTTCGATATGCATGCGCTCACAGCTGCTCATCGCACTTTTCCATTTGGAACGAAAGTGCGCGTTACAAGCTTGGAGAACAATAAAACTGTTATCGTACGAGTGAATGACCGGGGACCCTTTAAGGAAGGGCGCATTATGGATCTATCGATGGGTGCAGCGAAGGAAATTGACTTGATTCTTAATGGTACAGCTCGTGCACGGTTAGAAGTACTTGAATGGGGGAATGGAAAATAGCTGCCTAGAATATGTCTTATGATTGTAGAACGAAATTTAAGACATGTCATACGATTGTAAACCAGAAGTATGATTCGTCGAACAACAAAGCCAAGCCGCACAGATTTTTTTCAGTGTGGCTTTTTCATTCATAAAAGACCATGAAACTTACGGTTAAAGTAAAACCCAATTCAAGGAAAAATGAGGTAAAGTGTGCTGAAGACGGAACACTTACCATTTTCGTGACTGATCCACCTAGAGAGGGAAAGGCGAATGAAAAATTAATTGAACTCCTAGCCAAATACCTGGAAAAACCGAAACGATGTATTTCCATTGTGGCAGGATTCAAGAGTAAAATTAAAATTGTCGAAATTGAGTGAAAAACTCAAATGCAATATGGCAAAATTGCTTTAAAAAAGCACATTAATACAAAGAAAGTCATTCCTTCATTGATTTCTTGAAGGGAATTAGTTAAATTGTTATAGTAATAGAATGTAGAGAAATGGAACGTATATGGAATTTTGAATGTTCTAAAGATAACTGATGTTAAACCATTTTGAGGTTTCATGAATATTGTTGAAAAAGGGAAATGGCTACAAAGGGGTACTCTTTTTGGAGTGATTTTAATTATTTTCAGTTCTTTAACTATACAGGGATGTTCTCCGCAAATTACGGGGGCATCTTTTGTTCAAAAAACCAATAGTCCAAATGATGCATTGATCGAAGGGGCGTTCCCAGAGCAGCCTTCGCCATTTGCATCAATGAACACAGCAGGTCTTGACCGGTACCTTCCTTTAGTAAAAAAGTATGCACAAGAATACGGAATAGACTGGGTTTTGATCCTTGCAGTGATGAAACAAGAATCAAGATTTAACCATGAGGCGGTAAGTTATAAGGGTGCCTATGGATTGATGCAGATTATGCCGGTTACACAGATTGAACTGGCAGAGAAACTGGGTGTAGAAGAAACAATAACTCCACGCAATAATATCAAAGCTGGCATTTATCATCTCAAATCGCTTTATGCGATGTTCGAGAATATACAAGAAGAAGACAGAACCTGTCTTTCACTTGCCGCATATAATGCAGGACTTGGACGTGTTCTAGACGCTCAGAAAATTGCTTCTTATATGGGGAATGACCCTCATCGATGGTCTTCCGTCCGAGAGGCATTTCCGTTTTTAACCAAGAAGAATTATACGTTGCATAGCCGCATTTGGAGTGATGGCTGTCCGCCCAGCGGATATTTCCGAAATCCCAGACAAACGGTGGAATATGTTGATAATATCATGATAGCCTATGATCGATATAGTTTATCATTGAAATAGCATAGTTCACTGAAAACATCTCTTCAGATTTCTTTCGAGGCTATTTAATAAATAGATTCTATTATTAGAAAAAACGCTTGACATTCATACGTTGTAAGTATATATTTTTGAGTGTTTTTTTTGCATGCACATGTTCGTAAGGGATAAGCCGCTGTTACTCAATTAACTGATACACTCATATAACAAGGAGTTACATAATGAAACGCATTCTTCTTCTATCTGTGCTGGTTATCTTCATTGCCTCTATGTCCTTCGGACAGATGGCATATAAAAAGGGCGACCAGGTTGTGAATCTTGGAATTGGACTTGGCGGTTTTGCTGGTGCTTATGGTTCAGGCGGAATAGCAATTACCGGCGGATATGAATATGGTGTTAACGAAAACATCTCGTTAGGCGGCGTTCTTGGTTATTCATCATCATCAGAAGATATCTTTGCTGGTTATGGTTGGAAGTATACCTATATCTTAATCGGTGCACGTGGTGCATATCATCTCGATTTATTTCATAATCCCAAAATCGACACATATGGCGGAATTTTGCTGGGTTACAATATCGTTTCATCGTCAGCAACTGGAACCTATTATGGTTATGGAGCGTACTCAGCATCAGCGAGTTATTTAGAGTTTGGAATATTTATTGGCGGTCGTTACTATTTTGATCCCCACTGGGCAGTGCAGGCAGAATTGGGATACGGTTTGGGTATTCTCAATATTGGTATCGCTTACAAATTATAATCCTTGCTGACCCCTTAAGAGTTGGTGGTGACGGGAGAAAATCTAAAAGGGTTTTCTCCCTTTTTATTTGGTCAGATTCCCGAAATCTTTCTATGTCATTTCTGGGATAGATTTCGGGAATCTTTTTCCCATTCTTGGAAGCCCGAATATTTTTTCGTACCTTTATAACAGCATGAAAGAATTTGCACATGTAGAAGGAAAGCCGCGATGCCATTGCGGCGTTTTCGGAGTGTTTGGTCATCCAGAAGCTTCCGTTATGTGTTACTACGGTCTACACGCCCTACAGCATCGAGGTCAAGAGGCGGCCGGTATTGTCACAAGTGAGTGGCTTGAAGATAAGAAAAAATGGCGCTTCAATATTCAAAAAGGAGAGGGGCTTGTTTCTGATGTCTTCAAGGATGCCGAGGTCTTAAAAGAAAAGTTAAAGGGGAATTCGGCAATCGGGCATAACCGATACTCAACGACCGGGTCAGCAGATAACAAGTCGAATATTCAGCCTTTTGTGGTCAATTATAGATCTGGTAACCTTGCGCTCGGACACAATGGCAACCTGACAAACTATCGAACGCTGCGCCATACGCTTCAAGAAGATGGAACAATTTTCCAATCAACATCTGACAGCGAGATCATCCTGCATCTTGCTGCACGGAGCAAGCATAAGGATCAAATTTTGCAAATCAAAGAGGCGCTCGATACGGTCGATGGTGCTTTTTCACTCGTTATCTTAACAGATAACAGCTTGATCGCTGCCCGCGATTGGCATGGGTTCCGTCCGCTGGCACTTGGCAAGGTGGAAGGAGCATATGTTGTTGCCTCTGAAACGTGTGCGTTTGATATTATCGGCGCAGAGTACATCCGCGATATCGCTCCGGGCGAAATTGTGGTTATCGATAACGACGTGCTGGCGACAGGGAAGATACAATCTTATTGGATTACGAAGAAATCTTCGCAACCACATCACTGCATCTTTGAGTACATCTATTTCTCCCGTCCGGACAGCAAAATCTTCGGCATCAACGTTGATAAAGTGCGCCGCAAACTGGGAAAACTGCTTGCCAGTGAAAATCCGGTTATTCCCAAATCACCTGAAGACAAAGTTATTATCATCAATGTTCCGGACTCCAGCAATACTTGTACCCTGGGTTATGTTACCGAAAGTAACAAACAAGGGCGGAATGTCCGGCTTGAGCTTGGTCTAATCCGCAGTCACTATGTTGGGCGTACGTTTATCCAGCCCCAGCAGAACCATCGTGAGCTTAAGGTAAAGACGAAGTTCAATACCGTGAAGGGTGTTCTCAAAGGAAAGAAAGTTGTTATCGTCGATGATTCGATCGTTCGCGGAACGACATCAAAACAATTGGTGAAACTGATTAGAGAAGCAGGACCAAAAGAAGTGCACTTCCGTGTTTCGTGCCCTCCCATTAAATTCCCATGTTACTATGGAATGGATTTTCCCAGTCGTGAGGAATTAATTGCAAATCGCTTCAACGGTGATATCGAGGCGATTGGAAAAGAATTAGGTGTTGAGAGTCTTTCATATCTGCCGATGGAGAAACTCCTCGCTTCGGCTCCTACGGATGACGGCAGGAATTATTGTACTGCTTGTTTCGATGGTAAGTATCCTGTTCCAATCGATCCAGAGGCTGCAAAGAACGAAAACGACCAGTAATGACGTACCGTTATCTTACTGTTTCCAATTTCATTAGTGCCAGTCGAATCATTATAGTCATTCCTATGGGCTACTGCCTCTTAACGGAATTCCCTCATCATAGGTTATGGACAATCGGTGTTATCCTTGTCGCAGTTGCGACGGATTTTCTCGATGGATTTCTTGCAAGAAAATTGCACCAAGTAACAGAAATTGGCAAAATCATCGATCCACTGGCAGATAAGATTGGCATCGGAGTATATGCCATCTTACTTGCTATAACCGGTGATGTACCTCTTTGGTTTGTCGTGTTCGTATTGCTGCGAGACCTTCTTATTTTTTCTGGTGGATTATATATCCATCGAAATAAAAGAATTGTTCCTCAATCTAATTGGCCCGGGAAAATTTCAGTGAGCTGTGTTGCCGTTACTTTTTTCTTAGCAACACTGCGGATGGATGCGTTGAACCGCCTCTTGACTTATTCACTCTGGGGAAGTGTTGTCGTGATGGTATGGTCATCGTGGAGTTATGCTCAAAGACTCTTTATCGGCAGAAACGTTGATATAACGAAGTGATTCTATGGCATTTTTTGAAACACTCACCAAACTGAAAGCTGGACTTGCAAAGACAAGGGATTCCATCGTCAATAAGGTGCAGCAGCTTGCAGTAACAAAGAGTAAAATTGATGATGAGCTGTTGAATCAGCTGGAAGAAATCCTTATCGCAGGTGATGTCGGTGTGGAGACTGCAAACATTATTCTCACGCATCTGAAGCGGCGTGTTAAAGAAAATAAATATGAATCGACGACTCAGCTTGTTTTATTGCTCAAGGAAGAAGTTGCAGCGATTCTTCATGTGAATGATGATGAGGAACCATCATTGACAACATTGCCGGCAGCTTCAAAACCGTATGTTGTGATGGTTGTTGGTGTGAATGGTGTCGGAAAGACAACAACGATCGGAAAGATGGCGTATCAGTACCGGCAGGCAGGGCATAAGGTTGTCATCGGTGCGGCTGATACATTCCGCGCTGCGGCAAACGAGCAGCTTGAGATCTGGGCACAGCGTGCTGGGGTGGATATCGTTCAACAGTCGCGCGGTTCAGACCCGGCAGCCGTGGCATTTGATACGCTCAACTCTGCTCTTTCCCGACAATCCGATGTTGTCATCATTGATACTGCAGGACGGCTTCACACAAAAACGAACCTGATGGAAGAACTAAAAAAGATTAAAAGGGTGATGGATAAACGATTGCCTGGTGCACCACACGAGGTGCTGTTAGTGCTTGATGCATCGACCGGGCAGAACGGGCTGCAACAAGTCAAATACTTTACCGCCGCTGTGGATGTAACCGGAATTGTGTTAACGAAACTTGATGGCACGGCAAAAGGAGGTATTGTGCTTGCCATTAGTAATGAAATGAAATTGCCGGTAAAATTTATCGGTGTTGGCGAAAGTATCGATGACCTCCAGCCATTCGATCCCCGCGCATTCGTTGATGCGCTGTTTGAGGGCAGTGAGATTGTAAGCAATTAATTATTCCATGTCTTCTAAAATTCACATACTGACTCCTGAATTATCAAACAAGATTGCCGCCGGCGAAGTTGTGCAGCGCCCTGCCTCGGTAGTGAAGGAGTTGATTGAGAACTCGCTCGATGCCAAGGCAACGCGCATCAGTATTATGGTAAAAGATGCGGGAAAAGCATTGATCCAAGTTGTGGATAATGGCGAGGGAATGTCGGAACAAGACGCGTCTCTAGCATTTCGAAGACATGCAACAAGCAAAATTCGTTCCGCCCGCGATTTAGAAGAGATTCAGACGCTCGGTTTTCGCGGAGAGGCGCTGGCATCGATTACGGCAGTTGCGCAAGTGGAACTCAAAACACGTACTGAATCGGATGACCTTGCCACGTTTCTCCGAATTGAGGGTGATGAAGTAAAGGAAAAAACCAAGTCAGCGCTTGAATGCGGAACAAGCATCACGGTACGCAATCTTTTTTATAATACTCCGGCTCGCCGCAACTTCCTCAAGACCCGGCACACAGAATTAAAGAATATCACCGATGCTATTGTGCGAATGGCCGTTGCGTATCCAGAAGTTGAATGGTTCTATACAAGCGACGACGAAGTGATGCTTGATTTGAAGTCGAACTCGACAGAAGGAAGAGTGGCTGCCGTTTTTGGGAAAGCTCTCTACCAATCAATAATAAAATTTGAAGATACGAATGACCTCATGACGGTCAGTGGATTCCTTGGCAAGCCGAACTTTGCACGCAAGAGTCGCGCTGAACAGTTGGTATTTATGAATAGGCGGTTTATTTTTAGCAAGATGATCAATCATGCTGTCTTTCAAGCGTATGAACATTTGCTGGAAAAAGGGTCTTTTCCGTTCTTTATTCTGAATCTCACTCTTGATCCGCGAAAGGTTGATGTCAACGTCCATCCGACAAAAATGGAAGTAAAATTTGAGAATGAATCAAACATCTATCGCATGATCCTGTCGGTTGTGCGAAGAGCACTTGCGGAGAATGATTTAGTGCCATCGGTGTCGTTCAAAGATGGGAATGCAATATCACCAATTGATGCCAAGCTCCAATTTGATAGTCAGGTATGGAAAAAGGCAATTGAAACTCAGACGAGTGCACCCGTCTTTCCTATTGGTACTATTGCGCGCCCCGGTGAACCTAGAGCACCGATGACACCGAATATTATCGGTCTCGATGAATTGAAGCTGTCCGCTTCAAGTTCCGAAGCATCCTTACCATTCAATGTGTCTTCATCAGCGAACAACCGAATTCTTTCTCAGCGTACAGCGGATGATCCATCCTTATCGCAAGAAAGCAAACCCATTTGGCAGGCGCACAACAAGTACATTATCTCACAGATTCGCAATGGATTGATGATTATTGATCAACACGTTGCCCACGAGCGAATTCTCTATGAACGTGTACTGTCGAATTTCGAAAACAGCTTGCCGTCAATCCAGCAGTTGTTATTTCCTGAAACGATTGAGGTAAGCACAAGCGACTATTCGCTGGTGAAAGAGCTGCAAGCACACCTTGAACGTCTCGGTTTTGATATAAAATTATTCGGTAAAAATACCGTGGTGATTGAAGGGATTCCGGCTGATGTTCGCATTGGGAATGAAAGGAAAATCTTGCAGGATGTGTTGGACGAATTTAAAAACAACGAACACGCGGGTATATCCGATGTGCGCGATAATCTGGCAAAATCGTTCGCATGCAAGGCAGCGATCAAAGCAGGTGATAAGCTGAATATTACTGAGATGGTAGTATTGATCGAACATCTGTTCCTTACCAAGATGCCATTTGTTTGTCCACACGGCAGACCTGTGATCGTAAAGATTCCACTCGAAGAACTTGACAAACGATTTGGCCGAACGTGACTTCATTTGTATCGTAAGAAACGAATTACCTTGTCGTAAGGAGAAGGGGCAATGAAGAAGAATATAATCAATGTATTCAAAATAATACGCCCAAGCCAATGGCTAAAAAATGCATTTCTTTTTGCACCACTGATTTTTGCAAAACATCTTTTCGATTTGCCATACATTTGGCGGGAAACGCTTGCATTTATCGGATTCTGTCTTGTCTCGAGTACCCTCTATGTTGTCAATGATATTCTCGATCGTGAAGCGGACAAGCTTCACCCGAATAAGCGGAATCGTCCGCTTGCGTCCGGTGCCATCGGTATGCCTGGAGCTTTTGTAATTATTGTCATTCTTCTGGTGTTAATAGTTTGCATAGTACCACATCTCAACTTGTATTTTTGGTATACAGTCATCTTATATGGGCTTCTGAATCTAGCGTATTCTTTCGGATTAAAACGAGTGGTCTTAGTGGATGTGTTCATTATTGCCTCGGGATTTATGCTGCGTGTACTCGCCGGTGTGTTTGCCATCGAAGTAGAGATTTCCTCTTGGCTGATTCTTTGTACGCTTTTTGTTTCAGTATTTCTTGCGGTTTCTAAACGGCGTGGTGAGTTAATGCTTAGCTCAACCAGCGAGTCTTTTGATAACAGACCCGTTCTCAAACAATACAACATCGCGTTTATGGATCAAATCATGACTATAGCGGCATCCGGAATGGCAATTTCCTATGCATTATATTCAGTCGCTGATCGTACAGTAAAGACTTTTAAAACAGAGAACCTTATTTTTACGACGGTATTTGTCTTGTTTGGCATTTTTCGGTACATTTTTCTCATGCGGGATAGAAAAACCGATGATGATCCAATGCATTTACTCTTAAGCGATGCACCGACGATTGTAAACATTATGGTATGGTTCCTTGTGTGTGTCGTTATTATTTATTCTCATAATTAAACAAAATGGATATACTCGTGTGAAATTCCCCGAACCAAGATCACCCCAAAAAATCACAGGTTTACCAACAAGTTCTTCCAAAGTTGCTGTTATGAAAACGACACCGCAAACCATACTGGAAGACACCCAACGAACCATGGAAATGGCCGGGATAAAAAAAGCCCTCAAACCAGGAGTGACAACAATATTAAAAGATAATATCTCATGGCATTTCCCATTTCCCGGAGCCAATACAACACCGTGGCAAATGGAAGGGACGATTCTCGGTTTGAAAAAAAGCGGTCTTAACGATATGGTGTGTGTGCAAAACAAGACCGTGGTGACCGATGCGTTCAAGGGTGAAGATCTGAATAAATACACACCGCTGTTCAAGAAGTATCAGGTACCAGTTCTCTTCAATTTCCGCGAAGGGGATATGAAATGGATCGAGTACTCTCCTCAGTCTCCCTTGCTTGTGCTTGACCAAATCTTTCCGGATGGTATTCAAATTCCCGATTATTTTTTTGGAAAGAACATTGTTCACCTGCCAACGGTGAAATGCCATATCTACACAACCACGACGGGTGCAATGAAGAATGCATTCGGTGGTTTGTTGGCTACACATCGGCACTATACACATACTTGGATTCACGAGACTCTTGTTGATCTGCTCGCCATCCAAAAAGAAATCCATTCTGGTGTTTTTGCTGTAATGGATGGAACCACTGCAGGAAATGGCCCCGGGCCCAGAACTATGTATCCGGTTGAGAAAAACCTTATACTCGCCAGCGCTGATCAGGTTGCAATAGATGCAGTTGCCGCAAAGATGATGGGATTCGATCCGCTTTCAATCAAATATATCAATTTGGCGCATCAATGCGGGTTAGGGTGCGGGGATCCGAGAGAGATCACTCTCGTGGGAGAAGATATCTCAAGAGAGAACTGGCATTTTTCTGTTGGCGACAATACAGCAAGTCGAGCCGGTGACCTTCTCTGGTTTGGGCCCCTCAAGCGACTTCAGAATATTTTTTTCCGAACTCCACTCGTCAACCTTTTCATCTTTGCTTCTGAATTCTATCATGATTACTACCGATGGCCGTTTCGGGATCATCGCGTGTTTAAACGATGGCTCAGACAGACACAGTGGGGAAAACTGTTCGCTTCATATCCTCCTATCGAGTAGTCATTGGTTGATGATATGCAGATGACTCTTCGTACTCGTGCAGAATTATATTTGCTTTCCATTACGGTTGTTTGGGGAAGCACATTTGTTCTGACGAAGTTTGTTTTAGAGAATGCGTCTCCCTTTGCGTACATCTCCATTCGTTTCACTGTTGCTTCGATTATATTCGCAGTAGTATTCTTTCGAAGATTGCGGGTAATCTCAAAGGATGCAATCGCGAAGGGTACTGTTCTTGGTGTCTTGCTCTTTGTCGGTTTTGCGCTGCAAACTGTGGGGTTGAAATACACAACAGCGTCTAAATCGGCATTTGTTACAGGCCTCATGGTTGTGTTCACACCTTTGTTTCAATTGATCATTGAACGAAAATCACCCAAACTTGGAAATATCATTGGTGTTGTTTTGGTTGCGATTGGTTTATTTTTTTTAACCTCACCCAAAGGCTCAGAGTTCAATATCGGAGATGCACTCACTCTTATTTGTGCCGTACTATTTAGTCTCTATACAGTCTATCTGAGTATTTTTGGGAAGGAACATGATCCTGCACATCTGACCTTCGTGCAATTTGTCTCAACTGCATTGCTTTCGGTGCTGGCTATACCATTTTTGGAAACAGCGTACATGAATATCAACGGTAATTTTCTTATACTTATAGCCTATCTCGCTGTCATGCCAACAGTCGTAGCATTGTACGTTATGGCGAAGTATCAAAAATATACAACGCCGACACGGAGCGCAGTCATTTATTCGATGGAACCGCCTCTTGCGGCGCTGTTTGCCTTTTTGATTATTGGTGAACAGATAGGAATGATTGGGATTGTTGGAGGAGTATTGATTCTATTGGGGCTGATCATTTCAGAATTATCGGATGTCATTTTTAAGCGAAAACCGAAGAAATGGCGCAAACAAAGTTCTGTCCTGAAATAGCGGTTTTGTGATCGTGTCAAGAGCTATATATGGCATTTTTCCGGAGAAAAAAAATGATTCAATCAACACTTGCGGAATTCAAAAACGAGAAGTATATTGTGAACAGATGAAATTGGGGCAAATATATTTTTTTGCTACTGCCATTCTACTGTTTGTTTTAACGGGAATGGTACTGGCACAAAGCAATCCTATTATCACAACAAAAGTCGAATCTTTTGTTGGTTATATTAGGGTGGAATGGACGATTAATTCAGAAGCGGGCATCGATCATTATGAAGTATGGAGAAGTAGTGGAAGTTCCGTTCCTTTGTGTGTTGGAGTCGTACCGCATGGAGTTCTTTACTTTGATGATAAAACCACCAGTTTGTATAAGACAGAAGATCAATATTTTATCTATCAGGTGAAAGCTGTAGGAGGTCCCAATGGATCCGTCCTAGGCCAGAGTGACAATAAGGGAATATACTTTATGAGCCCTAGTTCTACATACAAACGCACTTGGGGTAGTATTAAGGCGATGTTCCGATAAACTATTGTTTATAGAGAATCTTGAATAAGCGAGCATTATGCGTCGCTTTTTTTGTTTTTGGACCTCCTTATGAGACCTTTGATTCTTGCATCTCAATCACCTCGTAGAAAAATTCTACTGAAGCAGATTGGGTTGAAGTTTCGTGTTATCCCGAGTCATGTCTCGGAAGTATTATCTCCGAACCAATCACCCGGTGATAATGCAAAACGCATTGCAATTGATAAAGCTTCTGAGGTCGCCGCCCGTCTGAAAAAAGGGATTGTGATCGGAGCAGATACGATTGTTGTGCTCGATCATCATGCCCTCGGCAAACCGACATCCAAAGATGATGCGAAGCGGATGTTGAAACTGTTGAGTGGACGTGAGCATTCGGTATACACCGGCTTTGCTTTGATCGATGTGGAATCGAAGAAACACGTAGCAGGAGTGGAAGAAACAAAAGTACGATTCCGCAAGCTGGATGAAAAAGAGATTGTTTCCTATATCGATTCAGGATCGCCGATGGATAAGGCAGGCTCGTATGGAATTCAAGATGATTTTGGAGCCGTCTTTGTCGAAAAAGTGAATGGATGTTTCTATAATGTTGTTGGATTTCCTCTTGCTCGTTTTTATTCGACGTTACAGCGATTTATTGCTTACTTGGAATTACAGAATAAAACGAAAACATAACGATGAAACGAAAGATACGAGTCCTTATTGCCAAAGCCGGATTGGATGGTCATGATCGTGGAGCGAAGGTCGTCGCTGCGGCATTGCGGGATGTCGGATTTGAAGTGATTTACTCGGGACTTCGCAAAACAGCGGAAGCGATCGTGGAATCCGCATTGCAGGAAGATGTCGATGCGATCGGTGTGAGCCTGTTGAGCGGTGCACATATGACGATCTTTCCCAAAATACTGCAGATGATGAAAACGAAAGGGATGGAGGATGTGCTTCTCTTCGGCGGAGGAATCATTCCTCAAAAAGACATTCAAGAATTGAGGAGTATGGGAGTGGGTGAGCTTTTTACACCGGGGACTACAACCGAAGACATCGTTCGTTATCTGCGTACATGGAACATGGACCACCAACGTTAGTCATCGCAAAACCCGGCGATGAAAAATCCTTGACGGGTTTTGCGATGTAAAAGATCTCTTAAGTGATCTTTATGACTTTAACGGCCTGCAAGCCTTTTTGTCCCGTTTCAACTTCGAATTCTACTTTGTCGCCCTCCTTGAGCGTCCTGTAGCCGTCTCCGCTGATGGACTTGTAATGCACGAATACGTCTTCACCAGTTTCTCGTTTGATGAAACCGAATCCTTTTGAATTGTTGAACCACTTGACTGTACCCTGTTCCATACGGGTTCGTCCCCTTGATACATTGAACATCACACCGCTACTTTGTCTTTCAACGAAAAAGATGCATTGGATGCTACACCTTTATTGCTCAACCCTAACACAATTCTTAGGTGAATCGACTCATTTGAGCCACACGAACAAATTCACCAATGCCAATGTGATAGTGAAAACAAATTACGATGAAACAAAACCGGTGCATTGAATTACTTCAGAATATTACAATTTGGTATATTAAAATGCAAGTGTCGGCGGTGGGTTTTTCGTTTTATCGAATTATTCTCTTTCAGCCAGCCAAATACCGTAATCCTCGGTGTCCGGTTTACTCTCTGCTGTTTCCGGTGCGACTTTACGCTCGAGAATGCGGATGCCTTCATCGGAAAAACCGAATATATCATCTAAAGAAAGAATGCGATCGAGTGCGGTCGGTTCAAAAAATTCCCGGAACTTATTTACTGCTTCATGCAGCTTTGCAAAGTAGTAAGCGACGTTTTCATCGGCTCCCAGAGGATCCCAATCTTCAACCAAACGTGAAGAACGAGCAACATCGGCATCCGTCTCAGTTCCAGAGATATAGTACGAGAGCCTGGTATTCGCTTTGACAAAGAGACTTGAACGAACCGCTGCTTCCAATGCTGGAGAAGGCGTAATCCGACCAGCAGCAATTTCTTTCTGATATGTCTCCGTATCCATACGTAAAAATTCTGTTTTACAGAAGTCCATGGGAGTCCAATTGTGTTTTACAATCTGAGTATAAGCGGTTGCGTATGCATGATGTAATCGTGTTAGATCGTTCATAAGCATGCATTCAATGAATCGCTGGATGAACATTCTTAAATAGCGTTCCATGCCGCGTGATATGAGACTATTTCCTTTGATGAGGACATTGTTGTTTTGATCAAGCACTGCATAGTTACTTTTCCTGTAACTGAGCATCTTCTTATAATGATGTGACGACAGAAGAGTGATACCACCGGGGAGAATGTTCGAGAGCCGATCTATGAAATTTTTCCGGTTCGCCTCACCGATAATATTATCCGGCAATAGAAGGAAGAATCCTTGACCGTCAGTTTGGATGATGGTGGCATTAAAGAGTTCGATTTGATGTATAATCTCTTTCAGAATTTCTCTGCTCGCAGTAAGTACGGTTTCGGCTTGATCCGGATCGTTGTAAAGGCCTTTTGCGTAGCCAAGGGAGAGATGAAAAGAATCGAGCAGACGTTTCAGTGAATTCAACCGGGCATCTGGGTTTGTGCCTCGCGATTGGATTGCATGCTTTTGGCCGAGTGTTTTTTGCTGCAAAGAAGTGAGACTTGTCAGGAGCGAGAGAAAAACATCGAGATCATCTGTTCTGGGCTTGATGTTTTGACGGAGGATCATAGAGGGATATAATCCCTCGAGTTCAATATAGAGGACGTCGGAAAAGACACCGATGTGAAAAATCTCTGCCGGGATATTGATATTGCGAGAACCTTCCATGGGTTTGGGAACCGAATGTTTTTGCCGCACGTATTCTCTCAACATGAACGATTCGATGCGTGAAGCCGCGGCGGTATGGATGAGCATTCTGAAGTTGAATGGACACATCTGAGCAAGATAAAAGAGTGGAGGCAGAAGTAAGTTGCTGAGCTCACGTACAATGAGAGCATTTTGCAGAGATTGAACTGCCACTTGCTTCGGTGTACGTTTCCATTCTTTCATCACTCGATGGGATGGAAGAGCATGTTCTGTACCAATAGGAATACCGAAATGTTTGGCTAATGAAATCAAACTGAATGATTGCTCAACTCTCTTGGTGTTCATTTCTGTTTCTGCAACCGTTATGGTGTCCACGAGGTGTCTGCCGAAAACATCGTATGAAAACCACTCGCTTTCACCGAGTCCAGCAGTGCTAAACCCACTCGGTGTCCGCATATCGCTGCCGCTTCTGCCGACAGCAAATGTTATTTGCTGTCGTTCGCAGGCACGACCGAGAGCCGGAAGGATCGTTCCGAATAAATCATATCCCTCAATAACGTCAGGATCAATTTCGTTGATGTGCTGAATACATTGCTTCAAGACAACCTGTTCGTTTTGTTTGGGCGTTTTCAGGATATATTTGTTCCCATCACTTGTGAGAAGTGTGATGACGAGAATGTGTTCTTCCATGCTCTTACTGCTTCGTTTCTTTCCTGTTGCAGGTGCACATTGAACATCGATATGAAGACGTACCAGATCTTCAAATTCCATCCCTTTGAACAATGTTATTCCGGATTGCAAGAGGAACTGGCGTACCGGATCGGCACGAACCAGGATTTCTTTTAACTCCTGATACGATGAGATACGCGGCGAATGGCTTTTATTGTATTGTCGAAGAATGAAGTGTACCGCTTCCCACATTTCACTCCAGCGGGAGAATGCTGCAATGAACTGATAGAAGTTGTTCCCGGCAAGCTTCTTCAACCAGAATTTTTTTGGGAATTCCTTGATAAGCGCTTCGTCCGTCAGAAAAAAGAAGGGGAAGAATTCCACATCTCTGTGTAGAATCTTCCCCTCAACTCGCTTGAACAACCTGATCGTCTGATCGTTCAACTGCTGGACGGCAACAATGCGCTCTTCAGGATTATGTCCGTAGAGCAATGAGTCCATTCATCATTTCTGCAGTTTGTCCATAGTCATAAACGGTCTCAACAAATCGATAGGCACGGGGAAAATGGTGGTGGAGTTATTCTCCGTGGCAATTTCGCGAAGTGTTTGCAGATATCGCAGCGTAAGGGCGCTTGGCTGTTCGCTTAACACTTTTGCCGCATCTGAAAGCCGCTGTGATGCCTGAAATTCACCTTCCGCCGCAATGACCTTGGAGCGGCGTTCGCGCTCGGCTTCTGCCTGTTTCGCCATTGCCCGCTGCATTTCCTGCGGCAGATCGATCTGTTTCACTTCAACATTGGATACCTTCACGCCCCACGGTTCTGTGTGGCTGTCGATAATTTGCTGAAGCTTCTGGTTGATCTTGTCGCGCTGTGAAAGAAGATCATCTAATTCGGATTGTCCTAATACGCTGCGTAACGTTGTCTGTGAAAGCTGGGATGTAGCGAACAAATAATTTTCAACAGATACTACGGCTTTTTCCGGCTGCATCACACGGAAGTACACGACAGCATTCACTTTAAGCGAAACGTTATCCTGTGTGATGATATCCTGCGGCGGAACATCCATGACGACCGTTCGCAGACTCACTTTTACCATTCTATCAATACCGGGCCATAACCAGACAATTCCGGGTCCTTTTACTCCCAATAGCCGTCCTAAGCGGAATATGACACCGCGATCATATTCACGCAAAATTTTAATTGAATTGACTGCGAGAAGAAAAATGGCAAATCCCAAAAGAAATATATATATAAATCCTGGTTCCATAGTCACTCCTTTGATATTGTGAATGGTTCGACTAACAATTTTAATCCGTTGATTCTAACAACTCGTATACGATTACCTTTTTCAATTGTTCCTGACAATGATTCTGCATTCCAGAACTCTCCATTTACACGAACGACACCTTCTGGTTTCAGTATTTCGACAACATCTCCACTCTGTCCAATTAACCCTTCAACGCCTGTTGTTGGCTTTCGGCGTTGAGCTTTTACCCCCAATCCGATGATAACGACAAAAAAGAATGTGGATATAATGACCGATGCAAGGATGACCGACCAAGATATTTCTACAAACTCAAGAACACTTGATGTGCGAATAAGCATAATTGATCCTAGAAAAATTGAGACAGCCCCGCCGATTGCCAGCATGCCGTGGCTGATGATTTTTATCTCCAAGAGGAAGAGAATAATGCCAAAGATGATAAGCGCAAGTCCGGCATAGTTAATTGGCAGAGTGTGCATAGAATAAAAGGCAAGTACCAAACTGATTACCCCAACGATGCCGGGGAAGATAGAACCCGGATTGTACAACTCGAGTATCAAACCGATAGTGCCGAGTTGAAAAAGAATGAGGGCGATATTCGGATTGCTCAAGAGATCCAATAATTTTTCCGCCCATCCCATTTCCATTTGTTCAATCCGTGCACCTTTCGTATGGAGTGTTGTTGTGCCGCTGATTGTCTCAATTTGTTTGCCGTCAATTTGCGTGAGCAATTCATCAACATTCTTCGCAATGAGATCGATAACATTTGTGTCAAGCGCTTCTGTTTCCGTAATAGCTTGGCTTTTACGGACAGCATCTTCTGCCCACTTCAGGTTGCGGTTTCGTTTTTCGGCGATCGTACGGATAAAAGCGGCAGCATCATTGGTGACTTTTTCGCCCATCACCGAATCCATTTTCCCTTCCATTTCCACAGGATGGGCAGCGCCGATGTTTGTGCCCGGAGCCATCGCTGCAATGTGTGCCGCCATTGTAATAAAAACACCAGCCGAACCTGCATGCGCTCCGCCTGGAGCAACATAGACCACGATGGGAATTTTGGATTCAAGTATTGCACTCACAATGATACGTGTAGATGTAAGCAATCCGCCGGGTGTGTTCAGTTGGATGATGAGACATTCCGCGTTTTTTTCAGCAGAACTTACGATGCCGCGTTCGATGAAAGCCGATGATGCCGGATTAATAGCACCATCAATTTTCAGCAATATGACTGATTGTGAAAATGTGACAGTGGAAAGAAGAATAAAAAGAAATATGAGAACGTTGATGCGGTGGAGCATCGTTGATTCCTCCATCCGGTATGATTGTTTTTATTCGGTCTGCTTTTTTCTGTAAATCAGAATAAAACCAATGCCGGAACACATTATGATGACAAGAATATCTATAAAAAACCAATAAAGACGAATATCAAGGAACATCCCTAATGCCACTAGGGCACTGATGACGAGAAGTAAGAATCCTATGAATCGCTGGCTTTTCACTTAGGATGAAGTTCTTTATAGAAATTTAAGCGGAGAGAGTGGGATTCGAACCCACGGTACCCTTGCGGATACACTACCTTTCCAGGGTAGCCAATTCAACCACTCTTGCATCTCTCCGATACTTCAAATATACTGAATCAAGAATCTTTTTCCAATGGCCGGGGAAATATTTCAAATTTCCAAATTTGCACGGAACGTAGTTAAGCGGAAGGGGAGGGATTCGAACCCTCGATAGCCTTGCGGCTATTCCGGTTTTCGAGACCGGTCGATTCAACCACTCTCGCACCCTTCCAAGTTTGGTCTCTGCGGTTCAAATATACTGATAAAGAGTAAGGAATTCAAAGATGTGCTGATGAAACCTTCTTGGGTGATTTAATGTTCTTATCTCTGAACTCACAATAAAATATGGAGGAGATCAATACCATGGCAATTCAAGTCGGAAATAAAGCACCGGAATTCACTTTATTCGATACGGAGAAGAAATCTCGTTCACTTTCTGAGTTTCGCGGAAAGAAGGTTGTACTCGCATTCTATCCGGGTGCGTTCACCGGAGTGTGTACGAAAGAAATGTGTACATTCCGCAATATGATGGCAAAATTTAATGAATTCAATGCGCAAGTTGTCGGCATTAGTGTAGATGCGCCGTTTGCAAATAAAGAATTTGCTACGCAGAATAATCTGCAATTTCCGCTCTTGAGCGATTATTCTCGTGAAGTGATCAGGCAGTACTGCGGTGTGCATGAGGACTTCGCCGGATTGAAGGGCTACACTGCTTCGAAGCGTGCAGTGTTTATCGTCGATGGGAATGGCATTGTGAAGTATGCGTGGATATCGGAAAATCCCGGTGTGGAGCCGGAGTACGATGCAATCTCCAAGGCACTGAAATAGAAACCAGCCAAAATCTCTTTTGAATTTCAACGAGATTATTCATATTCTATAGCTGAGGAATATCTATGCTTAAAATTGGCAAAAAAGCGCCTGACTTCAATTTGTTATCAGGCGATGGAAAAAAATACAGCTTGAAAGATTTTGCAGGCAGGAAATTAGTGCTCTATTTTTATCCGAGGGACAATACATCTGGTTGTACGGAAGAAGCCCGTTCTTTTGAAAAAAAGCGAGGGGCAATGAAAAAGAATGGCGCAATTGTCGTTGGAGTGAGTACGGACAGTGTAGATTCGCATGCAAAGTTTGCGAGTAAATATGGATTGACATTTCCACTCCTCAGCGATGAGAAAAAGAGTGTCGTCAAGGTATTCGGTGTATGGAAAGAGAAATCGATGTACGGCAAAAAGTACTTCGGTGTGGAGCGCACGACCGTTGTGATTGATGAAAAAGGAATTATCCGGCATATCTTTCATCGTGTCAAAGTGGAAGGTCATGCTGATGAGGTTCTGAACGTTCTGAAAAAGGGAAAGTGATTCATGCCGAAAATGTATATAACACGGAGGGAAGTTTTCAGCGCTTCACATCGGCTTTGGAATTCCGACCTATCGGAAGAGCAAAACAGTAAACTGTTTGATAAATGTGCCAATCCCAACGGACATGGTCACAATTTTATTCTTGAAGTTACAGTCGTTGGTGATATAAAAAACGAATCGGGATATGTCGTAGATATCAAGAAACTCAAAAACATTATCCGAGAAGAAATTATTTCAAAAGTCGATCATAAACATCTGAACTATGATGTCGATTTCCTGAAAGATAAAATTCCTACCGCAGAAAACATCGTACGTGCATTCTGGCGAGTATTGGAAACGAAAATCGGTGAGGCAAAGCTCTCTGCAATCCGTCTCCATGAGACAGAGAATAATATAGTAGAATATCGAGGTGAAGAATGACCACTGGAAATGACGATCGAAAAGAAGCGATCATCAAAAATTTTCTTGCCGAGCTTGGCGAGGATCCACAACGTGAAGGGCTTCGTAGGACTCCGGATCGTGTGGCACGGATGTATGAATTCCTGACCAAGGGATATAAACAAAATATTGAAGAGGTTATGAACAGCGCCGTCTTTGAGGAAAAATACAGCGAAATGGTCATCGTCAAAGACATCGACTTCTTCTCGTTATGCGAGCATCATCTTGTGCCATTTTTTGGTAAGTGTCATATTGCATATATTCCGAATGGACGAATCATTGGTCTGAGCAAAATGCCTCGGCTCGTGGAAGTGTTTGCACGGCGATTGCAGGTTCAAGAGCGATTAACGCAGCAAATTGCTGATACGCTGTATCAGCATATTCAACCACTGGGAGTTGCAGTTGTGATGGAAGCACAACATCTCTGCATGATCATGCGCGGAGTTGAGAAATTGAATTCTGTGGCAACGACAAGTGCGATGCTGGGGGCGTTCCGAAATGATGAAAAAACACGAAGCGAATTTCTCACCCTCATCGGCAGAAAGCCGTAACACCTCATGGAAACCAAGAAACCGCGAGTCACTTGGATCACCGGAGCGAGTACGGGAATCGGGAGAGCTCTCGCAGAAGTCTTCACTTCACGCGGCGATACCGTTATTGCAAGTGCAAGAACTGAATCGAAGTTGAACGAACTGTGCCGGCAAATTTCTGCTGCCCGTGGTACGTGCGAAATCATCAAGTGCGATGTGCAAAGCGAGGCTTCCGTGTTCGAAGCCGTAAAGAAAATTTTGGAACTGCATGGACATATTGATGTGCTTATCAATAACGCAGGGGTTACGTACTTCAAAGATTTCATGGATACATCAATAGAAGAGTTCGATCATGTCATTACTACCAACCTCCGCGGAACATTCCTGACGACGAAAGCCGTTCTGCCGGCGATGCTTCAGAACCGGACCGGATTAGTGCTTAACATTCTATCGTATATAGTAAAAGAAGTGTACGTAAAATCTGCCGTGTACTCTTCCTCGAAAGCGGGGGTTGAAGCGATGATGAATGTTCTTCGTTCTGAAGTCCGGCGGCAGGGTATCAATATTGTGAATGTCTATCCTGGCGCTGTCTCCACCCCGATCTGGCGTCAAAACCAACGTGAGAAATTCGGGAATCAAATGTTGACACCGGAACAAGTTGCAGAGATGCTCTATCACGTATCGATCCAGCCGTCATCGGTCATGGTGGAAGAAATTATTCTCCGGCCGCAAGGTGGAGACTTACAAGTATCATGATTCCACCCTTCCCTCAGGTTTGAATGCCTTTTTGCTACCACTCTGCCGATTGAAACCCATATCTCCACGTTGAAGACTATTATTGCTTCAGCGAGCTGTGATGTGAGAAAATCAGCGGAGAGTTTTCTTGCAACTTGATACACAATCCACCATTTGATATATTAGAGGTATCAATGAAACGTACACCGTATATCCGAATTACCCTCAGTAGTGTCTGTTTGGTGATCGTATTTCTTTTTAGCGGTTGTTCTGTTTTCGGGCCCGTGGGACATGCGATCTCGCAGGGGTATGAAAATTCCATCTCGTACTTCAACGGATACTATAATGCAAAGTGGTTGTTTGATGAAGCAGAAGATGAAATCCGATCAGATGCTTTGACAAAACGCGGTCAAGTAAGTTCAACGGCAACGGATGATCAAATTCCCGCAAGTGCAAAAGAAAAACTTCTCAAAGTCATTGATAAATGTTCAAATATTCTTGCGTTTCACTCTACAAGCACATTGGTAGACGATGCACTTATGCTCATTGGAAAATCCTTTTATTATCAAGCGGAATATCTTAAAGCAGAACGAAAATTTTCGGAGTTGTTGACTCAGTATCCTAACAGTCCGTTGGTATTAGAGACCCAGATATGGTATGCTCGAACAGAAGAAAAATTAAAGAAAATTGAAGCGGGCATTCGTATGTGTGAATCTATAATTTCTGCTGCAAAATTGAGCGATGATAATAAAATCGAGACTCAAGCGCACCGTATCCTCGGCAGACTCTATCTTCAGGAAAAGCAAACCGATAAAGCCGTGATGGAATTTGAAAAAGAGATTGCACTTTTAAAAGATGACGATACAAAAGCCGAAGTGCAAATGAATCTCGGAAGTATTTATTTTTCTGGAGGCCAGTACGAGAAAGCAGCAGAAGCATATCTCCAAGTTGGAGACTTTACATCCGATATTTACTCGAACTATTACAGCAAGGTGCAAGCGGCTATTGTGTATCGTGAGATCAAAGAATATGAAAAAGGATTAACTCTGGTCGAAGCAATGATTGAGAATTTTCGGTATAAATCGTATTTACCTGACCTGATTTTTGAACGAGCCAATAATTACGCGGCCAGCGGAAAGAAAAATGAAGCGATAGACGAATATATCTACGTTGACACAGCATATGCAAAATCGGAATACGCTCTACGCTCTGCGTATCAGCTTGGGGTACTGTACGAAAAGGAACTTGGTGATTATCAGTTAGCATTGAAATATTATGCACAAGTGGACTCAGCTACAGGATCCAAATTCGTGTCTGATGGTCGTCTGAAATTTGCGGCTCTTAAAAGGTATTTTGGTGCTCGAAAGAAATTGCAAATAGCTGATAGTCTCTTGTTCGTTCTTACAGATACAACGCAGAAAACAATTTCAGATACGCTAACTACAATACTATCAGATACGACAAAGTATAGCAACGCACAAGTTTTTTCTCAATCAAAGCCACCGATTGCCGATTTGCTTCCATCGGTGTCCGATAGTACAAAGCTCAAAATTGATACGATTGCTTCTCAACTTATTATGAAGTCTCGTGTTGATTCGCTGATAATGCTTCGTTCTCTATTGAATTCAACACGACGTACAATTGCACAAGCTTCTTCTCGACACTCGCATGTCGGAGTTGACTCATTGACTGTGCTTAAATCTATCGCAGATTCAATACAACAAAAAATCAGTCTAGTTTCTTCTCGAGTTGCATTATCCGGCGTTAATTCTTCCCGGTATAGCAATATACTAACTGCCCCTCAACCTGTTTTTCTCAGTGCCGACTCATGTAATGTGCTCAAATCTATTGCTGCACAAGACTTGGGAGATATCTTTTATTCAGAAGTCGTAGTGCCGGACTCTGCTTTCTACTGGTATGAAAAATCTCTTGCTTTGGACTATTCGCTTATCCGAAGCCCGCGCATTCTTTACATTCTTGCAGAACTTTCCAGGATGAATACCGGAAAAAAATATCATACACCTGAAGAATACTATACACGTCTTGATCATGATTTCCCGGAATCCATCTATGCAGAAGAAGCGCGGCGATTTCTTGGAAAAGAAAGTTCTGTAAAGAAAACAGATAGCGCAGCGATTTCTTATGAGCAGGCTGAGAAACAGATTGAGACAAAACAGTACACCAATGCGATTAAAGCGTTTCACAACATTGCACAATCATACCCCAAGTCGCCATTAGCTGCTAAAAGTGAATATGCGATTGGGTGGATTCTTGAGAACCATCTCGAACAGCCGGAAAGCGCTCTTGTGCAGTATCAATATGTTGTGAAGTACTATGACGGCACGAAGTACGCAATCGCAGCGGCGAACCGATCAACAGGCATTGCGCAATCTGATAATGTGAAACGAGATGTAGCAAAGATCAATGATGCAAAGACGGATACATCTAAGATTCATAGAGCAGCGATAGATTCAACAAAGATACATGCTGTGAAGATAGACACGATAAAAATCAACAAAAGCAAAATAGATACATCGAAGATTGAAAAGATAGATACATCCAAATCTAACCCTGTGAAAATAGACACATCCAAGATGAAGGCAACAAAGATAGATACATCCGAGATAAATTCCAGTTCGGTGAACCAGAAAGCTCCAAGTCCGGCGGGTGCCGGGAAAGATTCGGTAGTCTCTAGAAAGAAAATAGAAAATTAAAAATCGATGGCTGCGAAAAAAAATAAAAAGTGAACGAAGAGGAATGTTCATCGTTGCACGAAAGAATCTATTGAGAACAGAGAAACAATAATGAGCGGAATGGTGCAACAATTGTGTAAGGTACAATCTTGCGATGAAGTTGCTGCAAAGACATTTCTCCTTCGGTTCGCTTCTTCTGAAATTACTGCTTCAGCACAACCGGGTCAATTCGTCAATGTGCTTGCGGCTGAAACCGGTGAAGGCCCGTTATTGCGCAGACCATTCAGTATTGCACGGGTTGACGGTGATATTGTTGAGTTGCTCTTTCATGCTCTTGGAACGGGCACAATCCTTCTTTCCCGAAAACGGCCTGGCGAAACGATCGATGTTTTGGGCCCACTCGGACAGTCGTTCCGTGTCGATGCCGACTATGGCACAGCGCTTATTGTTGCCGGTGGAATCGGCGTGGCACCATTTCCATTTCTCACAGCAGATTTGCTCAAGCGGGGCAAACGTATCGAGACATTTGTCGGATATAGAAATGCCGGACAAATTCTTACTTCGCATCTGCAAAATATTCACATAGCGACGGATGATGGTAGTAAGGGATTCCATGGAAATGTTGTGCAGCTGTTTGAACCATTTCTTGATCGGACAGATTTTGGAAAAGCAAAAATATTTGCCTGCGGTCCGACTGTTATGCTCAAAGCTCTCACGGAACTCGCAAAACGTAAGAACATCTGTTGCGAAGTTTCGTTAGAGGGACATATGGCATGTGGAGTCGGACTTTGCCAGGGATGTCCGGTGGAACGCACCGGCGACGGAGCGAAGTACGCTCTTGTGTGTAAAGACGGACCGATATTTCTTACAACGGATATAATTCTATAATGGCCGCCCCGATAAAAAATAAAGTAAAAACATCGTTTACTCTTCGCGGAGTTGAATTCAAAAACCGTGTTTTTGTTGCTTCGGGTACATTTGGATACGGAGATGAGGTTCGCACATTGGTAGATGTGAGTCGGCTCGGAGGCATTTTTACAAAATCGCTTTCGTGGAAACCGCGCGCCGGTAATCCACCGCAGCGTATTGTCGAAACAGCCAGCGGCATGCTGAATTCCATCGGACTTGCCAATATCGGTGTTCATACGTTTATTGAACAAAAACTTCCATACCTTCGGGCGCTTGATACGAGGATCATAGCAAACATTGCTGCAAGTTCTCTCCAGGAATACTGCGATGTTCTCGGTTTGCTGGAAGAGCAGGAGGGAATTGCTGCGTATGAGATCAATGTCTCGTGTCCGAACGTGAAGGAGGGCGGACTGACTTTCGGTACTGATTGTTCGATGACAGGAAAAATCACGGCGAGTCTTCGCAAACTGACGAACAAAGCACTCATCATAAAATTGACACCTAATGTAACGCACATTTCTGAATTTGCCCGCACTGTTGAAGCGGAAGGCGCTGATGCGGTTTCTGTGATGAACACGCTTATCGGAATGGCTATAGACATCAAGACACGAAAGCCAAAACTTTCTACGGTCACTGGCGGCCTCTCTGGTCCGGCTATCAAACCCGTTGCATTGGCAAAAGTGTATGAAGTTGCCAAGTCAGTGAAAATCCCGATTTTTGGGATTGGCGGAATTGCCAACGCTGAAGATGCAATTGAGTTCTTGTTGGCAGGAGCAACAGCAGTGCAAGTTGGTACGATGAACTTTGTCGATCCTGCAATTTCGGTGAAGATCGCCGATGGTCTGGCAATCTATGCCCATGAGCATGGAATTTCAGATATGGGCACGCTTGTCGGTGCCTTGGATGCAGACCTGAAGTTCTCGGTTCTTCAGTCCTGGTTGTGACATTTTTTGAAAATCCCTTTTATCTTTCCATCTTTGATACTACGTTGACATACACTGAATCTATCAAGTTTCTCTACAATCTCCAGAAGTTCGGAATGAAATTCGGATTACAAGGAATCCGGACACTGCTCCGTTCCCTGGATCAGCCGGAAAAGAAATTTCCTTCCATTCACATCGCTGGTACGAATGGCAAAGGCTCTACGGCTTCGATGATTGCGGCAGTCTTTACAGCCGCCGGTTATAAAACGGGTTTGTACACTTCTCCACATCTCATAAGCTTCAATGAACGGATCAGAATCAACGGCAAGCCGATTCCCTCGCGCACAGTAGCGCGACTTGTATCGGTCATTCAACCGGAAGTCGAAAAAAATGCCTGCACTTTCTTCGAAGCAATAACAGCGATAGCATTCAAGCACTTTGCAGAGTCCAAAGTGGACATTGCAATTATTGAAACAGGTTTGGGAGGAAGGTTGGATGCAACCAATGTTCTTCGGCCGCTTGTTTCCGTTATTACAACGATTGGATTGGAACATACTCAGATTCTTGGTACGAGTATAACAGATATTGCTTTCGAGAAAGGAGGCATTATTAAGAAAGGAATTCCCTGTGTAACCGGAACAAAATCGCAAAGGGCAATCCAAGTCTTGCGAAATATCTGCAATCAAAAGAAATCACAATTGATTCGAATTCATCCCGGAGGAATTCGTGTAAAGCATTTCTCTCTTCAAGGAATTGTGTCAGATTTCCTCGTGACAGGAAGCAAGATGAAGAATGTGCATGTGTCGCTGGCCGGTGAGCATCAAGCGATGAATACAGCTCTTGCGCTGAACACTATCGAAGCGGTGATCCGGCAAAGTGATTTCAAAATTAGCGAACAATCTATTCGGAAAGGATTAGGAAATATCCAAAAATATTCCGGACTCCAAGCTCGATTATCGATTGTTCAACAAACTCCTCTCATCCTTGCCGATGTTGCACATAATCCAGAGGCAGTCCGTACGCTTTGTAATTCACTCCGGCAATTATGTCTCGGGAGAGTTCACATTGTGTTTGGTCTGATGCAGGATAAAGACTATAAGCAGATTGTGAAAGTGCTTCAAGAAGTTGCAAAAGCTGTCTTTGTTGTGGAAGCGAGTACAGATCGATCTCGTCGTGCAGCAGAGTTAGCACAGGAGTTTCGTCGATTAGAAGTACCTGTAGAAGAATTTACTGACGTCAAGAGTGGCTTTGCGGAGGTTCTTCGAAAACACGACGGCGTCCCGATACTCATTACCGGTTCGCATTTTGTTGTTGGTGAAGCACTTGCTTTTTTCAAAAAGGAAAAATACTTGACAATCAATCAATAATCGTGTATACTAAAAGAGGAAGATCATAGAAAAGTTTCTTTTCCGGTTCATCCGACCAGGGTTACTTCAAAAAAAATTGTTTCGAGCCATTCTAATTATTTATCAAAGAAAATTGTCTGACATTTGACGATGTTTTTTAAAATTTTCAATCCCCATCTCTCACTATTATAGGTATATTTTCCATGCCAATGGATATCACTGAATTAAAGTCCAAAAAAATCGCCGAGTTAAACGCGATTGCCAAAGAACTCAACATCACAGCTTATAGCGATCTTCGTAAACAAGATCTCATTTTTAAAATTCTCGAAGCACAAACCCAGAAGGACGGTCTGGGATTCAGCAAAGGTGTGCTTGAGGTTCTCCCCGACGGGTACGGATTTCTTCGTTCGGTCGATTACAGTTACCTGCCGTCACCGGACGATATTTATGTATCGCCGTCGCAGATCAAGAAATTCGGATTGCGTACGGGCGATACCGTGAACGGCCAGGTCCGTCCGCCGAAAGAGGGCGAACGGTTTTTTGCGCTCTTGCGTGTAGAGGCAGTGAACGATGACCATCCGGATTTGATCCGTGAACGTGTCCTGTTTGAGAATCTTACGCCGATGTATCCATCAGAACGGCTCAAGCTGGAAACCATTCCCGGTGAATATGCAATGCGTATTCTCGACCTTCTTGCACCGGTTGGGAAAGGTCAGCGTGGTATGATTGTTTCACCGCCTAAAGCTGGAAAAACCATCCTTTTACAAAAAATTGCAAATAGTATTACCAGAAATCATCCGGAAGCGAAGTTGATTGTGCTGCTCATTGACGAGCGCCCTGAAGAAGTGACGGATATGGAACGTTCTGTAAGTGCTGAAGTTGTCAGTTCCACATTTGATGAACCACCTGAGCGTCACGTTCAAGTTTCTGATATGGTGCTGGAAAAAGCAAAAAGATTGGTTGAATCAAAGAAAGACGTTATCATTCTTCTTGATAGTATCACACGTCTTGCCCGTGCACATAACACCGTTGTCCCGCATAGCGGAAAGATTCTCTCCGGCGGTGTCGATGCGAACGCATTGCATCGGCCAAAACGATTCTTTGGTGCTGCCCGAAATATTGAAGAGGGCGGAAGTCTTACAATCATAGCAACGGCATTGGTAGAAACCGGCAGTCGAATGGATGAAGTGATCTTTGAAGAGTTTAAAGGTACCGGGAATATGGAAATTGTACTCGATCGCGGCTTGAGCGATAAACGTATTTTTCCGGCAATCAATGTGAACCGCTCCGGAACACGCAAAGAAGAAATGCTGCTTGAACCGGACGATTTGAATCGCGTGTGGATTCTCCGCAAGTTTATGAGTGATTTGGAACCCAGCGAAGCAATGGAACTCCTGCTTGATAAAATGAGGGGTACCAAGACGAACAAAGAATTTCTCAAAGTAATGAATAGTTGATATGCGAATCACGGTAATCGAGAGAGAATCGTGGCAACATTTCACGCCTGCGTGCTAAAGCGCTCCGGCGCGCAAGCACGAAACATTACAAGGAGTGAAACTCGACTGTTTAAGGATCGCTATTGCCTATGAAGGGGATAGAGAGACCACGAAATATCAATCACTGACCGGTGACCACAGACTTCTGATAACTCTCAGCACTCGTCCATTCCAGACTTTTCAATCAGATGTTTTACAAAGTGATTATTTTTATCGACGAGGATATTGAGGGGCTTCTTGGGTCGATCAGAGATCTGAAATGACATTATAATAACTTCATCGCCTTTGTGTACAAGATGCGCAGCAGCTCCGTTTATCCCCATAATCCCAGAATTCTTTTTCCCTTTAATGACATAGGTTTCGAGCCGGTTACCATTCGTGTTGTCGACAATAAGAACTTTTTCATACTCAGCAAGTCCGGCAAGTTTCATCAGGCATTCGTCGATTGTAATAGAGCCAACATAATGGAGGTTTGCTTCGGTAATAGTAGCTTTATGGATTTTCGACCGAAGATAGATCCGCATAATAATGTTCCTGTCCTGTTGTCCGTCATAAAGTACTCACAAGTCATTGGATATGCAAAGGAATCGTTGCTTGAATGTTTTGCGTCGATCATGACATCCTCTTTGTTCTCTATAGAACGTGTAGATGTTATGCGGAATCAAATATTTGTTAAATACACAAGAAGAAATACAAAATCATGTTGACGCAGGGAACATATATAGGTAGGTATTGGTGCAGTCTCCTAGCGGGATGTACTTTTACATTTTTATTTTGGATTGTGAAGAGTTGTTTTTGGTATGAAGTTTTGGTACCATACCATCAGATTTAAGCTCAATATTGGTACTTATGAATTTATTTCTACGAGCATTTGTTCTTTGTCTTCTTCCAGGATTCCTTTGGGCACAGCACCAAGCGGATAGCAGTGCGACAGTCATCTTTGCGGGTGATCTCAATTTTGCGGCCAATTTCGAATATGCTGCGCAACATCAACCCATCAACGTCTTTGCACATTGGAAACGCATCGGTACATACGATTTGATGATGGTCAATCTGGAAAATGCTGTAACGCAATCTGTAGACAGTATGGAGAAAGAGTTTGTCTTCAAAATGAAGCCGGAATATCTTTCTCAGTTATGCGACGTCGGAATTTCGATTGTCAACTGCGCCAACAATCATACAGCAGATTTTGGTGCAGAAGGAATTTTGGAAACAATCCAGCAGCTGGATTCGGCAGGGATCCGGCATACAGGCATCGGGCGAAATCTTTCAGAAGCACGAAAGCCGGTTGTTCTCCATGTGAATGGTATTCGAATCGGTTTCCTGGGATATGGCGGTGAGAGAACATTCATCGCTTCGAGAACGCAAACTGGTACGACATCGCGCAGTCAATGGCTTATTCTTGAGGATATCAAAAGACTGAGGCCGCGTGTCGATTTTATCGTCATCAATATTCATTGGGGCGAAGAATTGGAAACAAGACCGGATAGCAATCAGATTATTCTTGCGCACCGAATGATCGAAGGCGGTGCCGATTTGGTCGTGGGACATCATCCGCATGTACTGCAGGGAATTGAGCGATATCGCGGAAAAATCATTGCATACTCTTTAGGCAATTTTGTATTTGGTGGGAATTCAAGAAGTGCGAATAGTGAAACAGCGGTGTTGAAGGTTCGGTTTGCGAAAGATACCATGGAAGTTCAAGCAGTTCCAGTTTCTGTTCGCAACTGGCAGCCGGCACCGGCAGATAGCAGCGCGGCGTATCGAGTGTTACAGTGTTTGAAGGAACGATCACAAGTATTTTCTGAAACGATTTCTTTTACATCTTTAGGAGTACAGTATGAGTAAGGGATTGATTATTACACTTTCGATTATTGGTGGATTGCTCTTGGTTCTTCTTCTAACGATCGGATGGGGAGTCGGTGTCTATAATAAAATTGTGGCTAAAAATGAAGGCGTGAAGAGTGCGTGGAGTCAAGTGGAGAACCAATACCAGCGTCGATACGATTTGATACCAAACCTCGTCGAGACAGTGAAGGGTTTTGCGAAGCAGGAAAAAGAAGTGCTTATCGGTGTTACAGAAGCACGCGCGAGTGTCGGACAGATGAAAGTGACTCCTGAGGTACTGAATAATCCGCAGGCATTCCAGAATTTTCAAAAAGCACAGGATGGGTTAAGCTCGGCATTGTCACGATTAATGGTCGTTGTGGAAAAATACCCTGAATTGAAATCCAATCAAAATTTTCTTGAGCTTCAATCGCAATTAGAAGGTACCGAGAATCGCATTGCTGTCGAGCGCCGCCGGTTTAATGAAATAGTACAAGATTTCAATAGTATGATCAAAAGTTTCCCGACAAAGATTATTGCGAGCTTCGGCGGATTCCATGAAGCGCAATATTTCCAATCTGTCGAGGGCTCTGATAAAGCACCACAAGTTAAATTTTGAGAGCAATTATGAAAAACTTACGCTGGGTTCTTCTCGCATTTATTGTTCTGGCATGCATTTCGTATGCTGTATCTCAGACGAATTTTCCAAAACTTAATCAGCGAGTGAGCGATTTTACAAATACGCTGAGCTTTCAGGAATGGCAAGAAATAGATCGTCTGCTGAAAAGCTATGAGGATACTACTTCAACACAGGTTGTTGTCCTGATGGTCAATACTCTTGATGGGGAAAGCATAGAAGAGTATGCCAACAAAACCTTCGCGTTGAACAAGATAGGTCAAGCGAAAAAGGACAATGGTGTACTGCTCTTGATTGCCAAACAAGATCATAAAGTAAGAATTGAAGTTGGCTATGGATTGGAAGGTGTCTTAACAGACGCTATCTCTGTACAAATCATTGATAAAGAGATTCGCCCGCACTTCAAAGCAGATAATTATTTTGGCGGTATTGTGACCGGTGTTGACGCGATCATTCGGACAACAAAAGGTGAGTATCAAGCAGATAGTAGAGGGAAGAAAGCTCCCGCGGTTTCCATGGGGTTGGTATTTCTCGTAATTATGTTCGGGATGTTTGTCCTCTTACCCATGTTGGCATCGCGACGGCGTTCTGTTATTGGTTCAGGTGGGCATCGTTATTATTCCGGCTGGGGCTATGGAGGTGGATCATTCGGAGGATTTGGCGGTGGCGGCGGTTTTAGCGGCGGCGGTGGAATGTCTGGTGGAGGTGGTGCTTCCGGCAGTTGGTAATTCATTATTGGTTAAAAAGCGAATAACGATGTATACTAAACCAATTCGAGTACTGTATGTCAATGAACTTGAGAGCGATGCGAATTTAATACGTAGTTACCTCGCAAAGTTTGAGGGTGCTCGATTCGAAGTTGTGTGGCAGCAAAGTGGTGAAAAAGCGCTGGAGTATCTTGCTCAGCAGCCGTTGGTGGATGTCATTGTCACAGAAGATACTCTGCCGGGAATGAGCAATGTAGAATTCACTCGCAAACTGAAGGAATTGAAGTATGATATTCCCAACGTGTTTCTTACAACAAGCGAGGATGTGAATCTTGCCGTTGAAGTGATGCGAATGGGTGTGAAGGATTACCTGCTCAAGAAAGATATTGCAAGCCGTGTTTTTCCTCAGTCACTTCTTCGGATTGTCGAAAAAGGACGGCTCAGGCAGGAGCTGATGGAATGGGAAATCAAGAAGAAGCGGTTAGAAGCGATGCAGGAAATTGTTGTGAATATTTCACAAAAGATCAACGAACCACTGGAAGATATGAGCAAGATTGTTGCATCGATTGAACAAAAAGAGATACCGGAGAAAGCCGCAAAGTACCTCAAGCTGATTAAGGATAATGTTGCGCGGATGCAGGTTAAGTTGGAGAAACTTCGAAATCTCAAAGAAGACAAGATAGTGCAGTACATCAGAGATATCAAGATGATTGACTTATCGTAGCGGAGTATGCCGCATGAAAAACCTCGTAAAGAAACTATTCACGAAAGAAGATCTTTCCGCTATCGCAGCAGCGATCAGTGAGGCGGAAAAGTTAACAGCCGGAGAAATTCGCGTCAGCATTCGTCAGAAACGTCGCTGGCGGGAGAGAAAGCTGAGCATCGAAGAGATGGCACGGCGGGAGTTTCATGACCTTGGGATGACCAAGACCAAGGATCACACGGGCATCTTGATCTTTCTCTTGATGGACGAAAGAAAGTTTTTTATCCTTGCTGATGAAGGCATTCACAACAAGGTTGAAGAAGCTACGTGGACCAAAATTGCTGAAGAAATATCTTCTCATTTCTCAAAGAAAAATTTTCATCAGGGAGTGATCCATGGCGTTCAGGCAGTCGGCAGAGTGCTTTCTCGATTCTTCCCACGGAAAGCGACCGACACAAACGAACTTCCGAATGATGTGCATGTGCAGTAGTGTGTTTCGGGTTCGTTCATCATTCCTCCAACAGCGATGAAGTTCAAAGCTGCAATAGCGCAGATAGATTGCCGTGTAGGAGCAGTTGACAAGAACCTCGCACATCATCTCGAATTCATCGACCGCGCTATTGGCGAGGGGGCGCAGCTTATTCTTTTTCCGGAACTCAGTATCACAGGCTATACATTACGCGACTTGGCATGGGATGTCGCGATCAATCCTCATCGAAATAAAACTATCGCTCCTTTGCTGCAAAAGAGCCGGGAAATTTCTATCATCGTTGGATTTGTAGAAAGCGGTTCGAATCATGGAATTTATAACAGTGCGATGTTCTTAGAAGATGGTGAAATCAAACACATTCATCGAAAAATTTATCCCCCGACATACGGAATGTTTGAAGAGGGACGCTACTTCGGGAATGGAAAGAATGTCGCTGCGTTCGATTCAAAGTTAGGCCGTTTCGGAATGCTCATCTGCGAAGATCTCTGGCATATATCCCTTCCGTACTTGCTGACACTCGATGGCGCGGAATTTATTCTATGCCTTACAGCGAGCCCGACTCGACTCTCCGGTGAAGGGACCCAACTTGATAATCAAGTTGTGAACTACGAACATCATCGTACCTATGCTCGCCTGCTCAATGTGTACATTCTTTTCAGCAATCGAGTGGGATTTGAGGATGGTATAAACTTCTGGGGCGGATCCAACATTACATCCCCCAGCGGGGAAATGCTATCTACTGCAAAGCTTCAAGAGGAAGGATTAATTTCCGCCGAACTTGATTCCAACGAAGTGCAGCGCGCCAGGCGATTCTCTCGCCACTTCCTTGATGAACGTCCGGAAATAGTTCTCGAAACGATCCGCCGTCAATTGAAACGAAAGTGATATTCCTACCAGTGATGGATTACTCATTATTCGTATTATAATCCGACTAAAAACGTATTGGGTCGATTCCGATAAACAACATCGGAATATCACTTCAGCATCAACATCTTCCTCACTTGTACAAACGGATTGCTGCCGTCTTGCGGCTGTACCAACATCCTTGTAAAGTATACACCGCTCGCAAGTCTTGAAGCATCGAATTTAGCAGTGTGAAAGCCTGCCTCTACCTTTTCGTCAACCAATGTTCGCACTTCCCTGCCAAGAAGGTCATACACCTTCAATACGACCATTGCATTCTTAGGGAGTTCAAACTCTATAGTTGTCGTGGGATTAAACGGATTAGGATAATTTTGCTGCAAAGAATATTGAGTAGGGAATGTTCTGCCGTTAACTTTCACGCCAGCAATCATATCCGAAATCGGACACCGCCATACACTTTTTCCCTCGGTTCCCGCGAAAATATTATTATTTACTGCAGCTATACAATTTATTTTGGCATTTTGAATATTTTGTGAAATTGCATTTAGAGGTGCCCAGCTCTGACCTCCATCAGTCGAAACAAAGAAACCTTCTTCGGGCGTTTCTGCTATAAGATTACCGTTAGTGAATGTAAGAGAATATATTTCGTGATTTGATAATCCAGAGGGATTCCAACTCGCTCCTGAATTCGTTGAGGAAAATACTCCACCGGGATTACTGTATGCCGGTGATGTACCTGCAAATGATACCTGTGATGTCCCTGCAAAAAGGCAACTATCGTTTACTGCAAGACTCAAAACAATCGTGTCTTTCAATCCATCGGCAGTCCAACTTTTGCCACTGTCGACCGACACAAACACACCAAATGAAGTACCGGCAAATAGACTAAAGCTGTCCGTCGTGGGACGCGCGACGAGTGCATATACATATTTGTTCAATCCATTAGACATCTCGGACCAGTTCTGACCGTTGTCACTGGACATAAATACACCTTGTCCGCCTGATCCCGCATAAATATTAGGATAACCAGTTCCAGCGATTATCGGACTTATAGCAAGTGCTGATATATTAGATGCCCACGTAACCGATAAGTAGTCATGCGTCCAGGATTCTCCATTATCGGAAGACGTGTATATGCCGCCTCCCCATCCACCAGCAAAAAGCTTTCCAATGCTCGTGGCAAAACATGTGATTTTCATAGCACACAACCCTGTATTGGCAAGAGTCCAACTCTCGCCATTATCAGTTGAGCGAAAGATACTATTCTGTGTACCGATAAAAAAGCTCGATCCGTTGCTAACCGCACTATAAAGCCCACCACCGACAGGCGTTGTTGTGTTGTTTTCAACCCATGAATATCCGTAATCAGTCGATTTAAAGATGCTCATTCCGGATGTTCCGATTATCACTGAGTCCTTCACTGCGAGAGAATATACATTAATAGATGTTTTATGCGTCCACGTTGCTCCAGTATCGGTGGAGACAAAAATCCCTTCACCGGTCCCAATATAAACATATGGTTCATGGATGACTATGCAAGTGATAATCCCATGACTTTCGAGATTTATTTTCGTCCAACTTTTTCCGGTATCGGTACTACAGAATCCATCTCCAGATCCTTCCATGCCTGCAAAAATTCTCCCTCCGCCAAAAGCCAGCTTGCAAACACTATTTGTACTCGGCAATACAGCGCTCGTTGGAATCCAATTCGAACCATTGTCATGGGAAAGGAATATTCCATTATCAGTCCCGGCAAGAATGAGACTATCCTTTGTGGCAACGCACAATACATTTTTATTAGCAAGTCCGGAATTGATCGCTGACCAGCTTGTTCCGTTATTTGTCGAAAGATATACGCCGTCATAATATGCCGCACCAAAAATCATCGACCCGTTTATTGCAATAGAACCAAGATTCGCTACAGGAGAGCCAAGACCTCCTATAGGTAATCCCGAATTAACCGCTGACCAATTCTGGCCGTTATTAGAAGAGAGATAAACACCCCCGCTGCTTGTTTCTGCAAATATATTTGTGCCGTCCGAAGCGAAGCACAGAACCAAGCCTCCGTACGGCCCGTTCGTTTGATTCCACTGGGCGGATGCAGTATGGTGAAGAAATGCGGTTGTAAAAATAAATGCGATAAAAAAACAATAATATTTTTTCATTCTTCACCTCCACCTTTGAGTAATTTGATCTTAATTATTTTTTGACCGGCAACTCCCAGACAGAACCCCTTCTGATTCCTTAGTTGTTAATATATAATTTTGTCAGATTATATCCTAACCGCTACACTTATCCAAGGGTTGTAATTTACCCAATGGCATATCACATTTTTCGCTTTAGGAAGAAGGGATAGCAACCATAACATGGGCTGGCTCATCCCACTTTATGGCATGCCAAAAATTGGAACCTCGTCAAGGTTAATAACAAAGTTGAATTCCTATTGTTCTGAAAGTAAACGGGGAAACTTATCAAATGACTCTTATATTGATACTCCGCGCACTTTTTCGTAAATTCGAGTGTTCTAGGAATGTAAAGTTGCTTTGAAAGGATAAGAAAAACAATGACAAATTCACTAAAAACGATTCTGCTAATGGCTCTGATGATGGGTATTTTACTCTTTATTGGAGATTGGATGGGCGGAGAACACGGTCTATGGATGGCATTCATATTCTCACTACTTATGAATTTCGGGATGTACTGGTTCTCCAGCAAGATTGTATTGATGACATATCGTGCAAAAGAAGCAACAGAGGCGGATGCACCGAAATTATTCAGTATTGTACGCAGGATTGCAGCACAGGCACAATTACCAATGCCGAAAGTGTATATCATCCCCGGCGATTCGCCGAACGCGTTCGCAACCGGACGAAATCCGGAGCATGCTGTTGTTGCAGCAACTGAAGGAATTCTTCACTTACTTTCGGATGACGAATTAGAGGGCGTTATTGCGCACGAACTGGCACATGTTAAACACAGGGACATTCTTATCGCTACACTTGTTGCTTCGATGGCGGGGACAATTACATTTGTTGCGCGGATGGCGATGTACGCTTCGATATTCGGTGGCGGAAGTCGCGGCCGCGAGAATTCCAATCCGTTTGGTCAGATTCTTCTTATCATTCTGGCACCAATCGCGGCGATGTTGATCCAGTTTGCTGTTTCCCGTTCGCGAGAATTTGCGGCAGACGAAGGCGGGGCACAGATTAGCCAGCGGCCTTTGAGTCTAGCGAATGCATTGCGAAAACTTGAACGTGGTGTTGAACAAATCCCAATGACGAATGCGGGCACAGCAACAGCACATATGTTTATCATCAACCCATTGGTCGGCGGAGGAATAACGAAATTGTTCTCTACGCACCCGCCAACAGAAGAACGCATTGCACGCCTTGAGCAAATTGCAATGGGCGGGATTCGCTGAAGGTATCCATTTGATACACCGCCTGAGACCGATATGGTTTGCGTTGCTGATAGTTCTCTTCTTCGGAGTGCTTTCGGTATCTCATGCTAGTGATTCCATCGGAGTAACCAGCGCATCGGTGATTCGGCTGCAATTGCAAAGTATTGCCGATGAAGTTTTCGATCAAGCGAAACTCGATCCAAAAGTTCGAGTTGCTCTTTGGGTGGAAGGTGAAGGGCCGCGATCGTTAGTGGAGAACGCATTTGTTGAGACGCTTCAGAAACGGAGTTTCATATCGGTGTTAAGTACAGGAAAGACATCGGATCAAACACTTCACGTGTTTCTGCTTAGTGCGGATATCAAAGTGCGAGCAGTGGATGAAAAATATTCTGAACGGAATATCGGTATAGCGCTAGAAGTGCGGACAGTCTTGGGGATGGAACGCGAGGTTCGCTTGCTTGGCACTTTTCATCGTGTAGCGAAAGATACAGCGCAAGTATTTCCATCTCTTCAGCTTTCGGTGTTACCAGCGAATGAAGAGGAAAGTGTAATGCAGCGATTGTTAACGCCTTTAATTATCATCAGCGGCGCTGTTCTCATTGTCTTATTATTATTTACGGTGCGAAGTTGAAATCAGTATCTGTGATGTATGCTCTTGTAATAATTCTGCTGTACATCCCTCAAGTGTGTGCGCAGAGTTCCGATTCTCTGGTATCCGTCTCACTGCTTGCTTTGGGCGATGTGAATCTTGGACGCACAGTAGGGCAGGAGATTCTAAAAGGTAATACGGATTATCCCTTTGAAAAGTTTGGCGACGTGTTGAAGCGAGCCGAAATAGTTTTCGCGAATCTCGAATGTCCGGTTACTGACCAAAATGGCGAGACACAAAGTCTGAAATCAAATGTCATTTTTTGTGCACCTCCGGGTGCAGCAACGACCTTACGGCGTGCCGGAGTGACGGTCGTCTCAACTGCGAACAATCACGCATTTGATTACGGTTTAAAGGGACTTCGGGAGACGATCAAGTTTCTGAACCAAGACAGCATCAATTTCACTGGAACAGTTGCTGATTCTGGAGTAGAGTTTGCACCTGTCATTATCAAACGCAACAATATCAGAATAGGCATTATTGCATATACGCAAACTGTAAACATGGATCGCGGTACCAAGAGCGGATTGATTTCTGTTTTTGATTCTGCACGAGCGCAGCGCGAAATTGGCACCTTGAAGGATAGCGTGGACTTTGTTCTTGCAAGTTACCATGGTGGTGATGAGTATAAAGATGTTTCAGGAAAATCCGCCGAGAGGGAAATGAAGCTTCTCGCTGATTTTGGCGTTGATGTCGTGCTTGGGCATCACCCGCATGTGCCGCAGGGGATTGAAATGTATCACGGCTGCTTGATGTTTCACTCACTTGGCAATGCTGTATTCAATCAGCCGCAGCGGTTCTGGACGCAGCGCTCGTTTGCGGCACTGGTCGGATTTGAAAAGAGGAACGAACAAAAAAAAATATCGTCTATAGAGTTAATTCCATTTCGTTCCGGATTTCAACCCACGACCGACCTGAACACAGATGATATACAGAAATTGATGGATCGAATTCAAACATTATCAACAATCACTATTACTCACACAGAGCGAGGTTACTTTGTCGAACCGTCTGTTACACCAGTATCTCCTTAGTTTCAAAATATTCATTTTACTTTTTCTCTTCTTAGTTCTGTTTTCGGGATGCGGTTCTGATGATGCAACGAAACAATTGAGCGCTGAAGAGCGGTATGAACTTGGCATGAAGGCATTTAAGGATGAAGACTATCTGGCAGCCATCGAAGAATTCAAAGTGGTGTCGCTCCAATATCAAGGGAGCAAGGTGGCGGATTCGACACAGTTCTTTATGGCGGAGAGCCGCTACTTGCGTGAGGAATATATTCTTGCGGCTTTTGAGTATGATATTCTCATCCGTAATATGCCTTCCAGCATATTTGTTTCTCGCTCACGTTTCAGGCGTGCGACATGCTTCTTTGAACTCTCACCCAAATCGCATTTGGATCAGAATTATTCCCGGAAAGCAATTGACGAATACCAAGCATTTCTGGAATATCATCCCACAGATACATTAGCACCATTGGCAGAAGAGAGAATCGTCGAGTTAAACACGAAGCTGGCAAGAAAGGATTATGAGAGCGGCATGACGTACATGCATATGGAATATTACAAAGCGGCAACGTACTATTTCGATCTTGTTCTGGAAAAATATCACGATACCCAATATGCTGAACCAGCATTGCTCAAGAAAGCTGAAGCGTTAACGAATAGGAAGAAGTATGCTGATGCCAAAGAAGCAGTGGATAAGTTCCGCGCAAAATATCCGACAAGTTCAATGAAGTCAAATGCCGATCAATTGCGCATAGATATCGAAACGAAGATGATCGAAGAGAAAACACAAAAGCAAAAAAAGCCTGAACCGATTAAAGATACAAGTAAGCAAATGCCTCAATCAGGAAGTTAAAATGCAGCAACTGAGCAGGAAGCCGGTCAAGGCATCACAAGTGGAGATGACAGAATTGGTCATCCCGAATGATACAAATCGCCTGGGAAACCTTCTCGGCGGACGATTGATGCATTGGATGGATATCGCTGCCGCTATTGCCGCATCGCGGCACACGAACCGAGTGTGTGTAACGGCATCTGTAGATGGACTGCACTTCCATCATCCGGTGAAGCAGGGTGAAGTAGTGATATTGCAGGCATCGGTGAACAGGGTCTTTCGCACATCACTCGAAGTGGGAGTGCGTGTGACAAAAGAAAATCCATTGACCGGCGAACGGAAACATACGAACACTGCATATCTTACATTTGTAGCAATCGACGACGAAGGTAGGCCTGTCCCGGCTCATCCCGTAAAGCCGGTGACGAGTACAGAAAAACGGCGTTACCGTGATGCAGCGCGGCGCAGGCAGTCGAGGTTGTCGCACCGATAGTGAGGTTCATTATTATTCCGTGGAAACACAACACGTCTGAGTACTGTATGCACTCTCGGCGACAGCGCTATTTGCGTATATTCAGTTCGACGTCGTTTATTTTCTGGCTTACCATTCGCACAGTCTCTGCTCAGACACATGAATCTGCATTCGGTGAAGTACGCACATTCCCGCTGCCTGCAAAATTCGAGAAGAGCACGTTGGTTTCAACAACTCGTCAGAAGATAACGACATTGGCTGCATGGTCTGCACATCATAATGAAATTCTTCTGGCTACATTTGATTCTGCCCTGTCATCAGTGAGTTATAGTTTGAAACATACAGTAATGGATTTTGATGATATCTTTGTGGCAGATTTCAATAATGATGGTTCGCCAGACCTTTTGCTGGTGAATAAACAAGAGCGAACGATTGGGCTCGTGCTTCACTTGTCGCGGGATACACTTCAGGTTGTGAGCAAGACGAAACTTCCATTCGAACCTGAACAAATCTTGGTCGGGGATTATAATAATGACGGACACCTCGATGTGCTTCTGTATGCGCATAATACTCCCGGCATTCTCCCCCTTATAGGAAACAGCAAAGGACGTTTTATGTTGGGGAAGATAATTGCGCCGGATAATGCAATCGGTGCTGCTGATTTTGCTCATGTGAATAACGATAACCTGATTGATCTGATAGTGTGGGATTGGGTAAAAAGCGAACTCCATGTGCTCTATGGTGTCGGGAAAGGAAGATTTATTGATCAGAGTGTGTTTCCTGTGCAAGGAGATGTCGATATGCTTGTTGCTACTTCGATGGTCCGTGGGCACTCACTCGATTTGATGCTGGAGATGACGAATCCATCCGGATTTCAAATCTGGGAAGGGAACGATTATGGCGATTTTCAACTGAAGAATCGTATTGCGGTTGAAGGGCATATCACCGATTTCAGCTTTGCCGATGTCAACAATGATGGCTTGAATGATATAATTGTTTCTGTCAATCCCGCCTCTTTGCAAGTTGCCTTCAATAATGATGGAGATGCTTTTTCTGAACGTATTGAGTATGCTTCCGGCAGCGATCCACAGAATATCTTGATCGTATCACCTCAATCGGAAAATCTGAAAGATTGTATTGTCTTTGATCGGAGAATTGGACAATTTATTGTGTATCGGAATGTGATGCGATCATGTTCCATGATAGACTCCATTCAAATTGCCACAGGTGTCTTTCCGACAGAAATCGTCGCAAATGATTTCAACCAAGACGGCATTTCCGATCTTGCGTTGGTCAATATAAAAAGTCAATCTGTGTCGCTCTATTTCGGACGCAAAACCTCTGCTCCTTCTGGACCGTTTTCCTATTCATTGACGGAGAAGCCAAAACACATTATCTTTCATTCATCAACAGATACGACGCTGAAGTTTGTCCTCTCTTTCCCACAGTCGCATCAGATATCATACTTCGTCATCGATTCCGCCAATAATTCAGTTTCGAACGCGCTCATCGGCTGCGAAGGTGATGCACAAATTGTGGAAGCAGCTCTGAATAACCATGATCAAGCAAAATTTGTTACTTGGAATACAACGATCTCTGAAGGAAACTCTCTCAGTTTTTATGAGCAACTCGGTCCGACAACATTCATCGAACGCACATTTCGCCTCTCGCCACCGGATGATTTGCTGGGCGCTTCGGTTGCCGACTTAAATAGCGATGGACTTCCTGACATCGTGTATGCGTACCGTGCTGGCGATACTTCGATGGTGGAATTGGGTATCGCATTTGGCGATTCCACATATTCGATGAAACGCCGCATCGTTTCAAGAGAATTTGCGCTTCCCGATGTCAAACAAGCATTCATCTATTTATTTGATTTCGATAGAGACAGTGTTATGGATTTGCTGATGCAAGCAGGACCTCCGGTAGAGTACCTTATGGTTGCAAGAGGAAAAGGAGACGGATATTACTATGATCCGAAAATCATTGCCAGCGGTCTCTCTGTGACAGATCGGTCCGAAGTGCAAATAGTTGACGTGGATGGTGATGGTTTTGCCGATATCGTTATTGGTTCGCAGAGACTCGGACGAGTGTTATGGTTTCGTAATCAAAGGGATTGCAGTTTTGATGATGCCCGAGTGTTGGCAGTAGAACCAGGATTAAGTCATTTTGTCGTTGCCGATGTTGATGCAGATGGCATGAATGATTTGGCGATGACAATAGGGAAAAAGGGCTTTTTAAAAATTGTGAACGGCCGGCGATTACCTTTTCGATTGCAAGTACCTCAGTGATAAAAGTGTTCGAGAACAAACATATATATTACAGATTCGTTGTTTTATTACTCCTTTCTGTATCCATCTCGGCGATTGCGCAAGAATTGCACCAATCTACACGTCTGAAAACTGAGCAGCTGCTGCAATATTATCGTGCATTGAAGGATTCATCCCATAAAGTTCTCATGACTGATGAAATGCATGGAGGGAAATGCGGTTTAGGAATTAATGCTGCTATTCATAGTCAATGGAATAATTTTACAGGACTTCAAAAAATAGAACTCAAAAAACTCTTAGCAGTTGCATCATTTCAGAAGGATCGAGTCATCGGTAAGTTCCATATTTATTATGATATCACAGGACCTAACGAGCCGGCACTTTTAGATGCTTCGAATCAACGGATCTCAAATACCGCAGAAGCATACATCGATTCGGTGGGGAAAATATTTAACGATGTATATCATGTTGAAATTGATACGCTCGGATATGTCGCACCCCCGTTTGAATCCGGTGAAACGCATTATCGGATATTGGTTTCTGACATGAGCAACTATTCGTATGGCACGTATGGTTCCACGAATTGGGATGAAAGTCTTCCTCCGTTAAATTCTGATGGATATGCACCTCGATATCCATGTTTCGTGGAATTGCATAATGATTTCAGCGCGTTTTATACAAAAGGGATCAATGCTCTTAAGGTGACGGCAGCACATGAGTTTCATCATGTTATTCAGGTTGGTTCGTATGGATACCGAAGCAACGATCTTTTTGCCCATGAGCTAACCTCCACATGGATGGAAGATGTTGTTTATACGAATGTGAACGATTACTATCAATATCTTCCAAATTATTTCAATCTATTTTCTGTTGGGCTTTCGTTTAATTATTATCGTTCATTTGATTTTCGTTATGACGGTTATGAGCGCTGCATCTGGGCGCATTATCTTGCAAAGCGATTTAGTCTGAGTATTATGCGGGATGTCTGGACACGGATGCGCACCCAGACATTTCTTGAAAGCACTGATGCCACGTTGGTTAACATAGGATCAAACTTACAGACAGCTTTCGCTGAATTCACATATTGGAATTATTTTACAGCAAATCGGGCTGACACGATGAAGTATTATTCGGAAGGGAACCACTACCCTCGGTTCGAACCACTTCAGCAGAGATCATTCCAAAACACGACAGACTCTATTGGCGGAGATGTGTACCCTCTTTCCTCCTCAATGTATGAATTTGATTTGCCGTCCGATACAATTACAAGCATGATTAGCAATGTGGAGGTTGGTGCGGCAGAACAGAGAGACCTTACAACAAGAAGAGTCGATGTAACGCTTTCTGCCGATGTTCCTTTACCACCTTACCAAGAATTTACAAATTATGGATTGATTGCTAAAGTTATTGTCGCAGATACATCTCTCTGGCGCTCTTTCTTTTCGCAAGGTGTTCGTCATGATACAGTGATCAATCCTCCGCGGTTTGTTGTCAGTTCTGATGCATCGCCGAATCCCTTCCGGCTTATGGGTTCACAACAACTCCTTCTCCCAATCCAGGATGTCGCCGCTCGCACTGCGGAAGTGTATTTTTATAGTTCATCTTTAAACCTTGCATATTCAGGACAATTACCTGTATCGATTAAAGGGCTCAATCGTGTCATTGTTGTGTTGGCATCGGAAGTAAAATCGAAGCTTTCATCAGGCATCTATTTCGTCATCGCGAAAACGGTGAACAACGAATACAAATGGAAGGTGGCAGTGATTCGATGAATCGAATTGCTCTTATAGCATCTGGTATTGCTAAGGATTTCAACCGCCGCCAAATTTTTGAGAATATATCATTCTCTCTTTCGTCGCCCTCATCGCTGGCGATTACCGGAAAGAATGGCGCTGGTAAATCTACGCTTTCGAAAATCCTTGCTGGTTTGATTGGTTCAACACGGGGCTCTCTTACCTATACGTTGAATGATAAACAAGTCGGCATTGAAGAATTTAAGCATTATATCGGATTTGTGTCACCATATTTGAATTTGTATGACGAGTTCACTGCGCTGGAGAATCTTCAACTTCTTTCCCGCATTCGTGCAACAACTCTGCAAAACGAAGGTAGGATGAAAGAACTATTGAGCCTTGTCAACTTGCGGCAGCGCAGGGATGATCTCGTTGGTACATTTTCTTCGGGGATGAAGCAGCGGTTGAAATACGCTTTTGCACTTTTACATAATCCCATTGTGTTGATTCTCGACGAGCCGACAAGCAACCTTGATGAAGAGGGGATTGAATTCGTTCAAGACATAGTGAAACAACAAAAGGAAGAAGGTGTGCTCATTGTTGCAACGAATGACAAAGAAGAAGCCGGTTGGTGTGCCCAAGAAATTCACGTGGGAATGCCGGAGAGGTAGTTGTTGTCAAATTCTGTCTTTAGGACATTTGTGAAATCAATATGAATTCCATAGCAAGTACATGGGCGATTGTTGTGAAAGATGTGCGATCAGAATTGCGTACACGTTACGCACTCAACGCGCTCTTGATGTTCGTCGTTACTTCGGTCGCGACCATCTTGTTCGCACTTCGTGATGATGAGCTGAATCCGGAAATTCTTTCCGGAATGTTCTGGGTTGTTATTTTCTTCACAGCGATGTCAGGACTCTCTCGCATATTCGTCAGTGAAGAAGAACGGGGAACGACCTTGACACTCCAGCTTGTTGCTTCGCCTTCTGTAGTATATTTTGGAAAGTTGATATTCAATAGCGGTCTGACACTTATGCTTTCTTCAGCGGTTACGGTTCTCTACGTGGTTGTATTCCCGGCATTTGTCATCAAATCGCCGTTCATCTTTGGGCTCACTGTTATTCTGGGAAGCCTTGGATTCGCCTCTGCCGCTACTATTATCGCTGCTGTCATTGCTAAGGCAAATACAAAAGGAACTTTGTACCCTGTGCTGTCGTTTCCTATACTGATTCCACTATTGATGACGGTCATGAAATCGACTGCTCGTGCGTTGGATGGCGAATTGTTCACAGCGGCATTAGGTGAGTTTCAGATTCTTGTGTCATATCTGTTGGTGATGACCGCCGGATCGTATCTTTTATTCGACTATGTCTGGAAGGAGTGACATGAAGGCTGTCAAATATCTATCGATTATTCTTGTCACATTTGTGATTATTGCCGGTATTGCCATACCGATGGTAGTGCAGCCGCAGAGCCTTCTTGAGTTTCCCATTATTCCGGGACTTGAAGATAAAGCACGTAACATTTTTTTCCACGTTCCGGTGGCGTGGACATCGGTCCTTGGATTTCTGGTAGCGTTGTACTATGGATTTAAATATTTGCGGACGAAGAATTTAGATTATGATATTCGATCCGTGTCTTCCGCAGGGCTAGGGATGATGTTCTGTTTGTTGGCGACGGTAACAGGTTCGATTTGGGCGAAGTTCAATTGGGGATCATTCTGGAACTGGGACCCGCGGGAAACTTCGATTTTTATTCTCCTGCTGATCTATGGAGCATACTTCGCGCTTCGTTCAGCGCTCGGATCGGATGAAGTTCGCGCTCGTCTTTCGGCTGTCTATGCGATCCTCGCCGGACTTACTGCACCATTCTTTATTTTTATTATGCCGCGCATTGTCGGCGGATTGCACCCTGGGGCAAAAGGAGATACATCCGGTTCAACACCGGTTGCACAACTTCACATGCCTCCGAATATGCGCTTTGTATTCTTTGCCAGTCTTATTGGTTTCAGTCTCTTATTTATTTGGCTGCTGAATCTACGCATTCGCGCGGCGCGAGTGGAACATCAACTTTCAATAAAAGACCATTGAGGTAACTATGTACGAATTCCTAAGTCAGAACCAACTGTATATTGTCTTATGCGTAACATTGCTCACATGGATAGGCATCATATGGTATCTCATCCGCCTTGATAAGAAGATCGGACAACTCGAGAAGCAATTGAAAAAGGATTAATGGGATGAATATAAAAATCATTATTGGCGGATTGATCATTCTCGTTGGCGTTGTGCTTGGAACGATCAACTTTCTTGATTCCAATGTCGAGTATGGTGATTTTGCCGATGCACGCCGCATCCAAAAGAAAATTCAGGTCAAGGGCGAGTGGGTGAAAGACCGCGAGAGTTCTTTTAACACAGAAAAAATGCAATTCACTTTTTATTTAAAAGACGACAGCGGAGAAATTTCCAAAGTGGTACTTGACGGCGGCAGGCCAAACAATTTTGATCTTGCGACGAATGTTGTTGTGAAGGGAAAATATTCCGGCGACTATTTTCATGCGACAGAAATTTTAACAAAATGTCCCTCGAAGTATGAAGGGCGAATCGGTGCGATGAAAAAACAGTCTTGATGATCCTTTGTAGGAACGTGATTCATCACGTCTTTGTAAGCTTCTCCTTTTGTGGCGTTCAGCTGAACGTCCCTACGAAAGATTCACTCCCTGCAAACCTACTTGAGTATTACTCCCCATTCTGTAACGACGAAACCATTCCGCGTGAACTGAGGAATTGACGGAGCAGGAAGCATCTTTCCGGAGTAGTTCGTTCCTTGTATGACATAGAAGAGGCGAAGTATGTTGTCTGGCTGTTCGGAGATTTTCAGACGAATGACTTTTCCAATCTCATCGGCAAATTGGGGATAAATAATATAATATGGATATTCAACCAGTCTTGGAATCCAGTACTCGATAAAATCGCTTTTTTCACGCTGACTAAAACCGGCGAGAAGAAGATTGTTCGAGAAGAATGACGTAAGTGTATCTCTGCTGACAATCCAGCCTGAAGTATATTGAAAGGTATCCGGATTTTTACTCTCGTAAAAGAGATAGTCGTACTGTCGATCGATCTTGCCGGACGGTTCGACGGAGACATTCCAACCACCGGAATACAATGGAATCGATTGAAGAACGGATCCTCCCAGCGGAAATTCCAATGCGACGGACAGACTGCGTGTAGTTTGCGGATAGAGATAAATATTGGGTTTGCGAACGATCACATGAGAAGTATCGATAATAGTTATTTGAATACGCTGCGGGCGTTCGATCTCTGCATTGTCGAAGCGAGCAAAGATAAATACATCCGCTGCATAACTTCCGGGCATCAAGGCAGCCACAGAACTCAGAGGATTGAATGGTCCAAGCCATCGGTTCGTTAAAGAGGAATCGGCTTTCAGTACGTCACGACGAACTACTTGCGGCCAAGCATAGCCGGAATATTGCCGGGAAATGATTGTGTCGTTTCGCGTGATAAAGATTTCCGAAATAGGTTCCGTCCAAGTGTAGTTCTGATCTATACCGGTCTTATTGGTCATCTGGAAAATCAAGTAGAACGGCTTGCCCGTCTGGAAGACGGTGCTCGGATTCCCGAGCGTATCGGTAGTTGAGAATGATGTCGAGATGGTTTTTTCCAGAGCTGGTTGGGTCGTCTCATCCTTCTCGCATCCCATCAGCACTCCTGCAAGTAAGACAACCGTAATTATATTTTTCATTGATGTCTCCTCTGTTAATCCTAAGACAAACTTACAATTCTTCAACTAACAAGTCAATCTGTGATTTCCATGAAAACGAAGTTGGCGCATAGCTCCAGTAACAGCGCATTGCGTATATCCAGCCATTTTGTTTAGCATGGACGAACAAAGGCACGTTGAATAACTGCGAACTTATTCCGAAATCTTCCAGTGGATAAAAATCTGTTTTAATATTTTCATCATTATTGCTTCCTTTTTATCGCTTTATTTTTGTGTGCATAGAGTCACTTCGCCTGACAAGCAGGTAGTTGCGGTGATTAAAGAAAAAATAAAAGAATTATCAGAATTGCCGCATCGATGATGATCCCAAACCGCGTATCTGGCCAATCTAAAATACAAAGAGCGCTGGAAAATATTGTGACAATGTATGTCATGGTTTTCCACCATGGGGATAGAATAAACAATCCTATACCTGCAAGAAAAAAAGTAAGCGATGCGAGAAGCCACAGCAATCCCACAAACTTCATCCCTCTCTTGCTCAAACGAATTCTGCCTGAAAGGAGTGTAGTCTTATACGGCATATCTCTGTGCACAGCAATCCGCCACGGGACAATGACTCCCGGAAAATGTGCGATTCCATGCACAAAAAGAAGAATCGTCAAGATATCTTGCATAGTAATGTGTTCTTTCAATAAACGGCAATACTCAAGCAGAGTATTGGAATGTACTCAGTGCTTTCCATGGAAAGCATAGAACTGCTGTGTTACCCTCTGTTCACAATAAAACTGAATGGATTATCAATACCTAAAGACCATTTGGAAATAAATGGTTCACCATATTTCACTCCGATTTTAGAACCGAAATATCTGCAGCGAGTTTCGATCACTTCTAAAAAATCGGGCCGGCTTAATTTTGTCTCGCTCTCTTTGCTTTCCGGATTGAAAAATTGCGAGGCATGTGCGCGCACCGATTTCATCTTCAGGTCAAATGTGTCGCTAATGTCCACAATAAATGTCGGCTCGAATTCCATCCATTGCATAAACTCAAAGTAGTGGTGCGGCCGATGGCGTTCTTGTGTTTTGCCGTTGAGTCTTGTCTTGATCTTTTCTAATCCGCTGTAGTACCATGCTTCACGGCATAGTTCGCTGGTATGAACGTGATCCGGATGCCGCTCAATGCCGTAAGGAATAATAAGAAGAGCAGGGCGGAGTTCGCGAATGAGTGTGATGATCTTCACCATATTCTTTTTATCGACTTCAACATTACCGTCCGGGATGTGAAGATTCCGCCGCGTGACGGCGCCAAGAATATCTCCTGCCTGTTGTGCTTCTTTCGCACGAATTTCTTTCGTGCCGCGCGTGCCAAGCTCACCTTGCGTCAGCTCGCATAATGCTACTTTCTTTCCCTGCTGAACAAGCTTGGCGATTGTCCCACCGCAAGCAAGTTCAAGATCATCAGGGTGTGCGCCGATTGCCAGGACATCAACATTCATAGTCATATTAATTCCTTATAATTGTATGAATAATATAGATAACTACGAAAGAAAAGACAAGGTGGGCTAAGGAAAAGTAAAAATGAAAATGAAAAGGGTAAACAGCTGACAGTATTAAGAGATTCTCATTTTCCAGAGTTGAATGTGGGAACAACATTCGGTAATTTGAGGTTGGAGTTACTGCATGTCCACCGAAAAAAATGTCGTTACCATTACCGAATTAACGAGGCAAATCAAGCAATCGCTGGAGACCAGTTTTCCGCGAGTGTGGGTGGAAGGGGAGATATCCAACTTTAAGCACCATACTTCCGGGCATCTATATTTTACATTGAAAGACGAGGGCGCTCAACTATCCGCTGTAATGTGGCGAAGTCGTGTTGCGAATCTTACGTTTCCGCCTGAAGATGGGATGAAAGTGATTGCTCGTGGTTCTATCACTGTCTATCCTCCGCGTGGAAATTATCAAATTGATATTGAGCAGATTCAACCCGTCGGTATTGGAGAACTTCAACTTGCATTCGAGCGGCTCAAGCAAAAGCTGGCGGCGGAAGGATTGTTTGATCCTGCACACAAGAAGCCAATTCCGGAGTTCCCGGAACGTATCGGCATCATTACATCGGAAACGGGTGCGGCATTGCAGGATATTCGAAGCGTGTTGTCACGCAGGCATCCATCAGTAGAAGTGATTCTTGTTTCTGTGCGCGTGCAAGGTGCGGGCGCCGCAGAAGAAATCGGCGATGCCATAGAACAAATGAATCGCTATGGCGGCATAGACGTTCTGATCGTCGGACGCGGCGGCGGTTCGCTGGAAGATTTATGGGCGTTCAATGAAGAGAGAGTCGCTCGCGCTATCTATGCTTCAAAAATTCCCATTGTCAGCGCTGTGGGACACGAAATTGATTTTAGCATTGCAGATTTTGTCGCCGATTTACGTGCGCCGACTCCATCGGCGGCAGCGGAGTTGATTGTGCGGGATCGAACGGAATTGCTTGAAGATATTGGTAACTTATGCTATACTATGCGCGGTGCCATTGATACTCAGATGTCGAGTTTTCGTGAACGGGTAGCAAGTTTGTTGACAAGCTATTCGTTTAATCGCCCGCGCGATTTGGTTCGGGAATTTTCTCAGCGGGTGGATGAGTTTGATCGTAGTCTTGGTCTCTCTTTCAATCATATCGCACAGGCTGCACACCAGCGTTATGATTCGTTGAGATATCACCTGCAAGCATTAAACCCGCATGGTGTTCTCAAGCGCGGCTATAGCATTGTTCGGAAAGAAGGACGAATTGTTTCCAGCGCGCATTTGCTTCACCGTGGTGATGAAGCGGAGATTCAATTCCACGATGGGACTATTGGTGTACAAGTAGAAAAAGGAAAGTGATTATGGCGGCAAAGAAGTTGGACAAGAACTCGCTTGAGCATTCTCTGAAGCGGCTTGAAGAGATAGTAGAATCGTTGGAACACGGCGATGTGCCGTTAGACGATGCTGTTAATTTATATGAAGAGGGCATTCGAATATCGAAAGAGTGTGCAGAAAAATTGAAGTCGACAGAACTCAAGATCAAAAAGCTTTCGAAAGGTATTGAAGGGCAATTCACACTGAGCGAGTCTGATGAAGAATGAGCAATATTGATTATAGGTATCTCAATTCTATTAATCTTCCCGAAGATCTGCGAACGTTAAGCGTACGAGAACTCCGTACTGTTTGTGCTGAGGTGCGAGAGTACCTCATCGATTGTGTATCGAAAACCGGAGGCCACTTTGGAGCCGGGTTGGGTGCCGTTGAGATCGCTGTGGCTCTTCATTATGTTTTTAATACCCCGGAAGATAAATTAATTTGGGATGTCGGACATCAAGCATATCCGCATAAGATTCTTACCGGTCGGAAGGATCAGATGCATACCATTCGCAAGCTCGGTGGATTGAGTGGATTCCTCAAACGCACCGAGAGCGAATATGATGCGTTTGGAGCGGGACATGCCAGTACGTCGATTTCAGCTGCATTGGGAATTGCAACGGCACGTGATTTTGAGAAAAAAGATTATAAAGTAGTTGCCATCGTCGGCGACGGTTCAATGACAGGTGGTATGATATACGAAGCGATGAACCACGCAGGAATGCTGAAAAAAAACCTGATTGTGGTTCTCAACGATAATCAAATGGGATCATTGTCATCGCTCGAGCCGAGAATTTGGTCTTTCCATAATTATTTTACAGAAATACTCACGCACCCCGCATACAACAAGTTCAAAGCGAATGTGTGGGATTTAGCGGGCAAATTGGATACGTTCGGCGATCGACTGCGCACGGTTGCCCAGCGGATGGAGAAAGGAATTAAAGCAGTCGTCACACCGGGCATGCTCTTTGAAGGATTGGGTTTTCGATATTTTGGACCGATTAATGGTCATAATGTTGTGAAGCTTGTCGAGACATTCAAGCACGTCAAAGACCTCAATGGGCCTATTCTCATTCACGCCATTACTACGAAGGGCAAAGGATATGCACCAGCTGAACGCGAAGTTACACGTTTACATGGAGTAACACCGTTTGATAAAAACACCGGCATTTCACCAAAGAAAAGCAGCGAATTGATCGCTTATACGGATATCTTTGGAAAAGCACTAGTTGAAATCTGCAAACAAAATTCGAAAGTGGTTGGAATTACTGCGGCGATGCCGGATGGGACCGGACTGATTCAACTCCATGAAGAAATGCCTGAGCGATTCTTTGATGTCGGCATTGCTGAACCACACGCTGTTACATTTGCAGCTGGAATGGCGACAGAAGGATATATACCGGTAGTGGCGATCTATTCAACCTTTTTGCAGCGCGCATTTGACCAGGTAGTGCACGACTGCGCCATTCAAAAACTTCATGTCGTATTCGTCATGGATCGGGGTGGATTGGTTGGTGCAGATGGTGCCACTCATCATGGTGCGCTCGATCTTTCTTATCTCCGATGTATTCAAGGTATGGTTGTTATGGCGCCGAAGGATGAGCAGGAGCTTCGCGATATGCTCTTTACCGCCATTGAATATAAACAAGGACCGATTGCACTTCGATACCCTCGCGGGAATGCACTTGGTGTTCCAATGCGAGATGGATTTCAGAAGATCGAGATCGGCAAAGCAGAAACGCTGCGTACAGGGAAAGATATTGCTTTGTTAGCCATCGGTAATATGGTGCCGAATGCATTATCGGCGGCAGAGTTGTTGCACGAAGAGAGCATCGATGCAGAAGTGGTGAATATGAGGTTTGTCAAACCATTAGATGAAAAATTGCTCCAGTCACTCGCGCAACGCATCAATATTTTTGTGACGATTGAAGATAATGTTATTCATGGCGGGTTTGGATCCGGAGTGTTGGAAGCACTCAGTCGTCTCGGTATTTCCAATGTTGCCGTTAAAATGCATGGGCTGCCGGATGAGTTTATTGAGCATGGTTCTTCTGCAGAATTACATCGAATGGTAAAACTTGATGCTGCCGGAATCGCTGAAATTGCAAAAAAGCATTTAAACACTGTACGCAGTAATCCCATGACATAATTTATTCAATCATTATTTTGGTGCTTGTATGGAAAAAGCTCGAATTGGTATAGTTGGTCTCGGGTCGGTTGCCCAGACTATTCATCTTCCTATCCTGAGCAAGTTTTCGGATGTTGAGATTGTCGCAGTGTGCGATCTTGACCGTGCGAAAGCTCAGTTCGTGGCGGACAAATTCAAAGTACGCCGCTATTACAATAATTATGAGAAGATGCTTGTGATCGAACAAGAACTTGACGGTATTGCCATTTACACACCAACCGTGCTGCACAAAGATATGGCGATTGCAGCATTAGAAGAAAAGAACAACGTGCTGGTGGAGAAACCTTTAGCCCGGACATCTATAGAAGCGGAAGAAATAGCCGTAGCTGCAAAAAAATTTCATCAAACATTGATGGTGGGAATGAATAATCGTTTTCGTCCTGATGCAATGATTCTTAAAAGTTTTATTGAGGATAAGGCGCTCGGCAAACTCTTCTATGCAAAAACAGGATGGTTCAAGAAATTGAATACGGAGAGTGCGTGGTTGACGAAGAAGACACAGTCCGGTGGCGGTGTCGTGCTTGATCTTGGTATCGTTATGCTCGATCTTGCTTTCTGGATGATGGGATATCCTGAAGTAAAAGAAGTGACGGCGACTAATTATTCTCATCATACAAAGGATGTAGAGGATTCTTCCATTGTTTTTCTTAAAATGAAAAACGGTTCCACACTCACGATTGAAGCAAGCTGGTCGTTCGAATCAACATCAGACTTTTTTTACTGTGATTGTTTCGGTACCGAAGGAAGCGGATCGCTGAATCCATTTCGCATTATCAAGCGTATGCATGGGAATTTGGTAAATGTTGCACCGGCATCGACCGAAACTTCGCAAAGTCTTTACCGGAAGTCATACGAAAATGAGCTGAAGCATTGGATCGGATCTTTACGCGGACTGCACACGGTGATCTCTACAGGTGATGAGGCAGTGCACAGGATGAAGATTATCGATAGTATTTACAAGTCTGCCAAACGCGGGAAAGCAGTAGTGTTACAATAGCCGTTGATGGCTCATTCAATATTTTTATCGAGACAAAAAATTACCATGGGCAAGAAAGTCATTCCTTGTATCGCTCTTCTCACCGATTTCGGATTACAGGATCAATATGTAGCATCGATGAAAGGGGTTATTGTATCCATCAATCCGTCGGTTGATATAATAGATATCACACACGGAATTCAACCGTACCGAACTCGTCAAGCTGCGTATGTGCTTTGGTCGGTATACAATTATTTTCCAAAGGATACAATATTTGTCGGTGTCGTGGATCCCGGTGTCGGCAGTAAACGACGCATTATCATGATGAAGACAAAAAAATATATTTTTATTGCTCCTGATAACGGATTGTTAGATTTCGTTTTGCATCAAGAAAAGGCTTCAACAGCGATTGAGGTTACACAATCGTCTCTTAAAGAATATATTCTCGGTGATATATCGTCGACATTTCATGGACGCGATCTTATCGCACCGCTTGCTGCATATATCTCGAACGACGTACCATTGCAACGATTCGGCAAGTCGGTTACGCTGCCTGAAATACTTTCACCTTTTGCAACTTCCCGTACGGATGTAGTGCCAGCGTGTATTTTGAATATTGACCACTATGGAAACATCATTACCAATCTTCGGTCTCTCGAAGTAGAAAAAAGCATGAAGGAGATACAAACCATATCGATAGGCAGTAATATGGTTGCACAATGGATTCGGTTTTATGATGAGGCGCCGGAAAACACTCCTTGTCTTATCGTGGGCAGCAAAGGTCTGGTAGAGGTATCGGCAAAAAAAAATAGTGCTGCCCGCCTCTTAAGCGCAACGCTCGATTCGAAAGTGAAAGTGTATTGGCGATGAATGAACAGGCATTGATGCAGCGATGTATCGACATCGCACGGAATGGCCTTGGCAAGGTTAGTCCTAACCCTATGGTGGGATGTGTCATCGTGCGAAACGGGAAAATCGTTGGAGAGGGATTTCACCGGCAATTTGGCGGACCGCATGCTGAGATTTTCGCGCTCTTACATGCGGGCAAGAATGCGCACGGCGCAACATTGTTTGTCAACCTGGAACCATGCGCGCACTTCGGAAAAACTCCACCCTGCGCCGATGCAATTGTGCAATCAGGTATTTCGACGGTGGTGATTGCGTCAAAAGATCCGAATCCTTTGGTCAGCGGTAAAGGAATACGACGACTGCATGAGGCGGGGATTACTGTCAAGGTTGGAGTATTACGAAAAGAAGCGGAACTCTTGAATGAAAAGTTCTTCAAGTTTATGAACACAGGTCTGCCATTTGTCGGCATCAAACTGGCACAGACACTTGACGGACGAATTGCCGACGTTGGAGGAAAATCAAAATGGATCACATCTGAGACGGCAAGAAAAGAAGTGCATAGATTGCGAAGCGAATATGACGCTGTGATGGTGGGGGCGAACACAATATTAAAAGACGATCCTGAATTAACTGTGCGGTTCATTAAAAGAAGGAACCCCATTCGTGTTGTCGTCGATGGACGTATGTCGCTTCCGATGTCTCGGAAAATATTCAATACAAATAAAACTCCGACTTGGGTGTTGACTTCGGCAGCCGCTGTGAAAATAAATGATAGAAAAGTACAAAAACTTGTTACACAAGGAGTACGCGTTCTTATAGTTTCGGCGTCCCGTTTATTGAGTGCAGAATCTATCCTGAATGCTCTTGCCGCTGAAGGCGTTTCTTCTGTGCTTCTGGAAGGCGGTGTATCGCTGATTGCCCCATTTATCCAGCAGTCTTTTGCAGATTCACTTCATCTTTTTATAGCACCAAAAATATTAGGAGGCGGATTAGATGGGATTCGATTCGACAAGCCGCTCTTCCTGCATCAACATGTAAAATTAAGAATGACCAACGTGAAGAACATTGGGGATGATGTACTTCTTGAAGCACGTTTCATTCATAAGCGAAAGGTGACCACTCAGTATGCTTTTCGATAATATCATTCTTTGATTGATTCCCTCCCCTCTTAGGAGGCGGAGTCCTGATAATATATCATCTGATAAGATGATACAATATTTTTCTCGGTGGGTTTTTTTGTTCTTTGACCTCACCCCCGCCTGCCAAAGCACACTTTGTGCGGCGGGCAGGCTGACCCTCTTCTGTGAGGAGAGGGAGTAATTTCTTTATTTCCGACAAAAAAACTGAGCAATTACAAAAGAATACTTAAAATTACTTTCTTACACTAAATCACGTGCGTAGTTACAACGGAAGATAAAATAATATGTTTACCGGATTAATCGAGGAAACTGGAATCGTTAAATCCATCAAACAAAAGGACGGGAGTGTTATTTTTACTATTCAAGGGAAGAAAACCGTCAAGAGTCTGCGCATAGATCATAGTATCGCAGTAGAGGGGGTTTGTTTGACTGTCATTAAAAGAACAGAGAAGACATTCGCTGTGCAAGCGGTGGAAGAGACACTGAAGAAAACAACACTTGGAAATTTGAATGTAGGAAGTCCCGTTAATCTGGAGCGTCCGCTGTTGCCTTCAGATCGGCTTGGCGGGCATTTTGTTCTTGGCCATGTGGATGGATTGGGAAGAGTCACATCGCTCAAAACGCTTGAGAGTAGTTGGATTTTCTGGATTCAAGTCCCTAAGAAATTCTCGCATCATCTCGTTCCTGTCGGATCGATTGCTATTAACGGCGTGAGTTTAACGATGGCAGAAGTGAAGGCAAATTCTTTTGCGGTCTCCATCATCCCTCATACGATGGAAGTGACAACATTCCGCCTACTCAAACCCGGCGATATGGTTAACCTTGAGTTTGATGTTCTTGGCAAGTATGTGGAGCGTCTTTTTGAGGTAAGAGGCATGACGACGAAGAAATGAAATTGTGTGTATAAATATTGTACTTGACTTTGCATTATCGGCCTTCTATCTTTATCCATCGTGTTCAGGCGCTATTGAGCACTTCATTCATTGCACCAACGATTTCAGAGAAGAAAATTACTTGAAGGTACACTATGAAAGCAACTGCTTACTCAGCGATGCGCGGACTTTCCATTATCGCGATGATAACATTTCTTTTTTCCTATGGGTTAGACGCGCAGGTAAAGATACATGAGAAAGTTGAGATAGCGCCACAAACGCCGACAAACTCTCCAGGTAAACAATATTATACAGACATTAATACTGACATAGGGGGAGACTCGATTGTTGTATCAATCGTTGCGACAATGAATTACGTTAGTGGTGCGGTCATTTCCATTGACCCTGCACCCGTTTATCCTGCTTATGCAGAAGGAGGTATGGAGGAGGGCGAATTATTTTTTCTTCAAGGCGGCACTTCAACTGCAATTGTGGGTGTTCATTACCACTGGGGTGACCCCTGGAATGTAACTTATTTAGAACTTGTGAATGGCGGTAGCGGTTTTACGGTAGGTGATTATTCTGCGGGTTGTTGGACTTATGGAGGTTGTTGTATAGTAGTGCATGTTACCGCAGTATCACCAACAATTAATACCTGTGTGATTGTGAACCCTGAACGATCAACAATTTTAGTCGGAGATACAGTGAATCTTTTCTTTCAGGGAGATTATTCTGCCGATCAATTGTTCGATATTGAACTGTTCGGAAGAAGTGGATTGTTGTTGGCACAGGATGGAACGACGAGCGCAAGTTTTACTGGCATTAAACAACCGATCAGATTCATTGCACCATCGACAATCAGCAGTGGTGGTGGTGGTGTATTAACCGGTAGCATCCGACAGAAAGATACACTTTCGAGGGCTGGAAAATTACTTTCAAAGATGAGTAAAATTAATCCTTCAGTTAAAACTGCACTACAAGCGCAGGATGATGGAGAATCGTGTACTCCTGCATATGTGACGGTGATAGAACCGATTATTAAACTTACGACACAACATACTATCTTGCAACCGTTAGGTGATAGTGATAATAAAGGACCAAAGAAAGCAAAAGTGATTGATTATTCGAATGTGAAATCTGATACAGTTACAATTTCTGTGAAGATGCCTAATGGAGATCCGGTGCCGGATTATCCATTCACTTTGAGTGCATATGTGCGACCAAACTCAGGTGGACATGATCATACAGACAACCGACCAACTGGTAAATTCATACATAAGACAGACACAGTAAATACTTTTTCTGATAAAACTGGAAGTGATGGAACGGCAAAGTATAAATATCTTTGTAGCGGTTTTGGAGGAGTTGACTCTTTATATGTTAAGGGTAAAACTGATGAAGATACTTCTACTGCAATAATACTTTTAAAGATGGATGATTTTGTTGAACTCACTGAGGGTGATCATTATGTATTGATTGGTGCGAATGCAGGGGGTTCACTCCACAGTAAGAATCATTATGGGAAAACAACATTGATTAATGTTTTAAATGAGCTTGCAGATACAACCTATTCAGAAAAATCTTATAAACTCCGTTTCAACGATATGAGCTTAATAACTGGTGGACCATTTGATTTTCATAATGATTGGAATTGTCCTCACCAAAACCATCGTGAGGGTGTTAGTGTAGATGTTAGTAGCACAGCGATAACTGATGATGGGAGTAACGGAAGTATCACTGAGGATCAACTGCACGAATGGTTTAAAGAGTTGACACAAAATTTTACATATTCAATCGAAAATGAAGTGAAATCAGCTCATCATTATCATGTAACAGTTCGATAACATAAGGATAAAATTATGAGAACACTTTATACATCTATTGCTATTAGTTTGTTTGTAATAGCACTCAGTGCTCAAACCTTTGAAACACGCAACAAGATTGATCTAAAAGTCGGCTTCAGTTTGAAAGTCATCAATCAAGCGTATAATTACAATTATTCTCTCACGAATGGTCCCATTGCACAGGAGAGCGTATGCGTATTTGACATTCGCCTGCTCACCAACGTTCCGATAAGTAATTTAGATGCACCCTTAAATTGGCGTAAAGTATTATTTACTAAAACGCCGCAATTGATTCGTTGGCATGCTCATGTTGATGACGAAACAGGCCGTTATGGGAAAAATCTTTTAGGACCCGGCGTTTCTCGAAGCGGTTTCTCCTTTAACAGTAGTAATTCACTTCCCGGAATTCTAATTTATTACTCTGAAGGATGGGCGCCAGCTCCAGTCTTTGAAGAAGGTGAAGCAACAGACTCTATTCCTGGATATACTGACCTGACTCCGTATGGTCCTGGTGTTGTTGGGAAAACGGTTGGCCCTTTGACTGTTCCAAATCCATTTGTACCGTTAAATTTTCTCGACACGCTCGCAAATTACACCACCCAATCCCACGCATTGGAGTGGATAAAAGATGATGCAACGGCAAATAAATATCTCGGCTATTATACATCCGCAAAAACGAGTTTGCAGCAAAACAACATTGCATTAGCACGCACAACACTCCAGCAAGTCCTGCAAGATGTGAATGTAGATAGTACCGCAAACTTAACCAGCGAGGCCTATGCATTAATCCGATATAACACGGAATATTTATTAACACAAATACCGATTCCTCCATCCGGTTTAAATGTTAAGCTTATCAACAGCACCGGTACAAAACTCACAAGCGGCGCGCTGCAATATTATGAAGGCAGTTGGAAAGACGCAACAAACAATCAAGATGGTACATTTAGCATTAATACTAAACTAAAGACTCTAAGCTTGAGAATGACGTATGAGTACGGCACACAAACAAAATCCAATGTATCTATAAGCAATGATACTATCGTGTTTCAAACTATCAACGCGCAAGTACAACTGCAAAACAGCAACAGTGTTCTTATAGACACAGGTTCTGTCCAGTATTATGCCGGAGCGTGGAGAAACTTAGGAACAACTATAAACGGAATCGCGACCAAAGAACTTTTACCTAATACCTATTCTTTCAGAATGACATACGCTTATGCGAGCAAAGATAAGCAGCAAGACATAGGTACAAATGCGATAGTAATTTTCCAAACCGTGAATGCTGCGATACAATTAAAGAATAGCCAAGGAAGCTTGATGGATCAGGGAACTGTGCAGTATTACTCAGGTGCCTGGAGAGATTTGGGAATTACAACGAATGGCGTAGCAAAGAAAGAACTATTGCCGAACAATTACTCGTTTAGAATGACATACGCCTATGCGAGTAAAGACAAACAGCAAGACATCGGCACGAATGCAACTGTAATCTTCCAAACGGTAAATGCAGCAGTACAATTGCAGAACAGTCAAGGTACATTAATAGACCAAGGAACTGTGCAGTATTACTCCGGTGCCTGGAGAGACTTGGGAAATACAACGAATGGAGTAGCGAACAAAGAACTCCTGCCGAACAATTACTCATTCAGAATGACATACGCTTATGCAAGTAAAGACAAACAACAAGATATAGGCACAAATGCTACGGTTGTTTTCCAGACAGTCAATGCGGCCGTGCAGCTTCAGAACAGTCAAGGCGCTCTGATGGATCAAGGCACAGTGCAATACTACTCTGGCGCTTGGAGAGATTTGGGAACTACCACAAATGGCGTAGCGACAAAAGAACTTTTACCGAATAGTTACTCATTTAGAATGACATATGCATTTGTAAGTAAAGATAAACAACAAGACATAAGCACAAATGCTACGGTAGTCTTCCAGACAGTGAATGCTGCTGTACAATTGAAGAACAGTTTGGGTGCTCTTATTGATCAAGGGACCGTACAGTATTACTCAGGAGCGTGGAGAACATTAGGCACAACCACAAATGGTATAGCGAATAAAGAACTTCTGCCGAATAATTATTCATTCAGAATGACGTACGAATATGTCTCAGTAGATAAATCGCAAGATCTATCCGCGAATAGCACCGTTAGCTTCTCGACAGTCTTGTGCACAATAAGAGTAAAAAACTCGCAGAACCAGCTGGTGAATAATGCAATGGCGAGTTATTATTCCGGAGCATGGAGACAGATAGGCAATACCGTCAACGGAGTCATTACCAAGGAACTATTGCCCGTGAATATTTCATTCCGTGTAAAATACGGAACACAACAGCAAGACAAGCAGCAGAACCTATCGACGAATAATGTGGTGGAGTTTGGGATACAGTAGATAAGTCTATGAGTCGATGAGTATGTGAGTTAATAAGTAGGGGCGAAGTGACTTCGCCTAAAAAAGGAGAAAATAACGTCATTGCGAGTGAGTGAAGCCCCGAAGGGGCAAGCGACGAAGCAATCCGTCTGTTCCGACTTCTTCGGAACGAGATCTCGTCTCAACAATGTTAAGACGGACAAAACAAGGTTTACTAAGTAAAACAGAGGGTTGCAGATTGCTTCTCCCGCTATAAAGCAGCGGGATCGCAATGACAGGGTACTTTTGAGACAGCCTCTTGTAAAGACAAAGAGGGTTTGATATTGAAAAGGAGATGTGAGTATGAGAACAATCATAATGTTATTAATTTGCACAAGTCTAGGTGTTGCACAGAAAGCCTACGAAATCCCCTTCGCCTCGAAGGGAAATACGATTGAACTCGCGGTAGCAAACAGCTCTGCATTGGCGGTAGAAGGAGTGAAAGTGGAAGCAACGAGTATTCCGGAGGGAATAAATTTTAAGGAGAAAACAGTTACTCTTCCAACTCTCAAAACAAAAGAAGAGTTGACGGCATCGTTTACGTTCTCAGTAGAAAAGACAGCCAAAATAAATAAGGCAGATATATTACGCTTCACCATCACGGATAAAACTGGACAGAAATGGACGAAAGAGATCAAGATCAGTATCACGCCGCCGACGACATATGAACTTCTTCAGAATTATCCTAACCCGTTCAACCCGACAAC
>Ga0187886_1000140_pt1 | contig 103637 bp, 89 predicted proteins | sample June2016WEW_20_1_FD_133001 | JGI IMG/M metagenome (GOLD analysis project Ga0187886, IMG submission 133001) | Peatland microbial communities from SPRUCE experiment site at the Marcell Experimental Forest, Minnesota, USA - June2016WEW_20_150 | ecosystem: Environmental > Terrestrial > Soil >... | reverse complement strand
CTTGTCCGCGGGGGTCACGTTGTCGATGGCCTCGTGATACCGCTGGTGATTGTAATATTCCACCCACTCCCGGATCCTTTCGGTCAGCTCGGCGGGGGCATAGTAATTGTCCAACAGGATCAGATTCTTCATCGACCGGTGGTAGCGTTCGATCTTCCCCTGGGTCATGGGGTGATATACCTTCGTCCGAACATGACGGATCTCATGAGTCTCGAGATATTTCTTCAACTCATGAGAGATGAAGCAGGCCCCGTTGTCGCTGAGGAGCCTCGGCCGTTGGACCACCAGGACAGCACGTGTATTCTTGCCAAGGCAACATAGCCATACACAAAAACTCTTGAGCAGATGGAACTATGGCCTCCGTAATAGGAGTCCCTCTTTGTCAAGCTTCATCGATACAATCGTCTAATTGCTTAGACCAAAAAAAGCTATAGATATCGTATTGTAGGTATGACGAAGATGTCCTGATTCTCCGACTGGACCGGCAAGGGGGTGTCGGGTGTTGCCGGTTTTTGAGGACCTGAAACTGGCCTTAGAAAGCGAAAAGGTCCAAAGACAGACCTCTCCGCCGCGTCACAAATACGTCACAAAAAGTGCTTAAACCCGCTTAATCTGGCTTAATGGTGCTTAAAGGAAAACGAACCCCAATTGGAGGTAATTCAGAGGAAACCTGGTGCCGGTGGAGGGAATCGAACCCACACCCGAGTTGCCCCGGACGGGATTTTGAGTCCCGCGCGTCTGCCTGTTCCGCCACACCGGCACGGCGGGTCAAATATACAATAAAAAAGGAGCCGTTTCTATATCCGCCGGTCCCGGGCCAGAAATTGAATCGCCCCCGGGAGTCTGATATAGTCGGCCCGTGCCGACGCGCGAAAGGATCGAAAGGGTCAACCGCGTCCTCTCTCTCCGTCAGCCCGACCTGCGCGTCGTCCTCGAGGGCGTGACCATCGCCCACAACGCCAGCGCCGTCATCCGGACCTGCGACGCCGCCGGGATCCTCCATCTGGACCTCATCTCCCCCAACCCCGAGCTCCTCCGGTTCAACGAGGCCATCACGACCCGGGCGGACAAGTGGCTCGAGATCGGGGTCCACGGGACGGCGGCCGAATGCTTCGCCCCGCTCAAAGAGGCGGGATTCATGGTCGTCGCCACCCACCTCGAGGCCGAGGCTGTTCCCTACACGGACATCGACTATACCAAGCCCCTGGCCCTCGTGTTCGGCAGCGAGGCCGAAGGCATCTCCGCGGAATCCCTCGCGTTCGCCGACACGATCGTCCGGATCCCCATGCTCGGCATGGTCCAGAGCCTCAACCTCTCGGTTTCCGTCGCGGTCATCCTGTACGAGGCCCTGCGGCAGCGGGAGGCTAAAGGCTTCCTCAAAAAATCCCGGCTCCCGGGCGGGGAATTCGAACGCCTCAGGAAACAATGGCTCAAGCTGACCCAGGAATAGCCGAGGGGGATAGTTCTCATAAGGTTGAGATCGCCGCGGCCGAGACGCCTCGCGATGACTGATGATAAAAAAAGGGGGGGCGTCCCCCACGGGACAGCCCCCTGAAGACAGGAGTAGGTCCTCAGACCTTTTTCAGCATGGGTTTAAATAGGCCTTTGATTTCCCTGAATGATTCCTTGCTCCTTTGGGCGAGGTCCCCGTCGATCTTTTTCATGCTAGCCCTGAGCTCCGGGCCATATTCGTTCTGCCATTTCCTGAGCTCATTCTGGAACCCGTCGGAGTAGCCCTGCCAGGACTGGAGGAAGCTCCGGAAATCTCCGGAACCCGGGACGCCTCCGCTCACTTTCTCTTCTTCGACCACGACGTCCAGGGTCATGGGTTTCTTTTCTCGCAGGATCTCGACCTTGACCTTGTCGCCTTTCTTCTTGTCCTGGATGAGGTCGATGAGGTCGTTGGCCGACTCCATGGGTTTTCCGTCCGCGCGGACGATGACGTCGCCGACCTTGAGCTTGGCCTTCTGGGCCGGGCCGTTTTCGGTCAGCCGGGCGACGATGAGCCCCGTCCCTTCCTTAACGCCGAAATAGGCGGCCAGCTCGGGATTGAGTTCCCTGCAGTAAACGCCGATGTACTTCCGCATTTCCATGGAGGGAAAAGGCATCTGCTTCCCGGCCGACGGCGGCTGGCCGGGGGGCGACGGCTGCGGCTGCGGTCTATCGGGCCCTCCCGGAGGGGCCATGGGCGGGAAAATCCCCGGGAAGCGGAGCTCCATCTCCTTCCGGGCATTATCCTCGCTATATTCCCCGAGCTTCACCTTGACGTCCATGGGCTTTCCGTCCCGCTCGATCTTGAGGACGATGGTCTGGCCGGGTTTCATCTTGCGGATCTCGGCCCCCAGCATGTCGGAGCTCGCGATATTCTTGCCGTCGAGTGCGAGAATGACGTCCCCCTCGCTGAGCTTGGCCAGCTCGGCGGGGCTCTCGGGGTCAATCCCTCCGATCTCCACCTTGCCGGCCTCGTTCATGGCGACGCCGACGCCCAGCCAGCCCCTCTGGACCTTGCCTTTCTCCCGGATTTCCGCCGCGACGCTCCGGACGACGTCGATGGGAACGGCGATGGCCATCCCCGAGGACGGCGCTTCGGCCCGGCTCATCACGAACCCGGAGCCGGCCTGCTCCCTGTCCCGGAACTGGAAGACAACGGGTTTTTCCTCCGTGTAGATCCCGCGGAGGAGCCCGACCATCTGTCCCTTCTCATCGACCACGGGACCTCCGCTCGAGCCCGGGGTCACCCAGATGTTCAGGCGGAGCCTGTCCTCGGCGACCGAACTCACGATCCCCTGAGTGACGGCCGCCGTTCGTTCGGGGGAGATCCCGACGACGCAGATCCAGGAGCCGGCGGATAGGTCATCGGCGTTCCCCGTGGGGAGCGCGGGCAGGCCCTTGTCCTTGGCCTTGAGAACGGCCAGCTGGGTCTCGGTGTCGAACCCCAGGAACTCGGCGTCCATGGTCCTGCCGTCAGAGGTCGTGATCGTGATCTTCTCGTTCCGGGGCGACATCAAGGCCGTCGTGACGACGTAGCCGTCCTTGTCGATGACGACCCCGGTCGCCACCCGATGCATGTGGTTATGCACCTCGACACGGACCACCGATGGAAAGGCCTTTTTGGCGATTTCCGCGATATCCCTTTCGCTTGCACCCGTCCCAGCCGGCGACGCCCTGAGGGTCAGGGTCGAAACCAGCAGGACAGCCATGACCACGAGAGCCGGTCTAAAAATCCTGTTCATGGCTCGAAAAACCTCCTAATACTTGATTTCCGTAGGTCTGACTTCGGAAACCTGCTCCAGTATGTAAACCGTCTGCGGCTGATTGGAGACGTTCCGGAACTCGTTCGAGTAGTCCACGGTCTCCAGGACAGGAAGATAGGTCCTGGGGGCGCCGTCGCCGGCGCGGCCGGAGAACGAGGTCTGGTTCGCCAGAGCTTCAGAGGGGCCTTTGTCGGCGACGGCCCGGGTATTCACGACGTGGACGTTCAGGAGCACGAAACCGATCAGGAGAACGGCCGCCGACCCGGCGAAAGCATAACGGAAGGCCGCTTGTCGCCGCACCCGCGCCCGCCTGGCCTCGCCGAGCTTCGTGAAGGCTCCCTCGTCGAAGTCCGCGGGCGCCTTCACCTTGTCCATCTTGCCCAGTAGTTCATGCCCTTCCATTCTCGTTCACCTCTTGTTTGGCCGGATAGCCCTTCCCCTCCAGGGCCTTCTCCAGCTGTTTTTTAAGCTGCTCGCGTCCCCGGCTGATCCTGGCCTTGACGGTTCCCACGGGACGCTTGATGATCCGGGCGATCTCTTCCTGGGAGAAGCCCTCCATGTCCTTGAGGACGACCGGGACGCGGTAGCGGGGGTGGAGCGTCTTCAGGGCCTCGCGGAGGTTCCGGGTGAGACCGGGATCGGCGGGGTCCTCGTAATAGGTCCCGGCGGAATAATGGTTGACGACCTCGTCGATGGAGACCGTCGCCATCCGCTTCGCCCTCTTGGCCTCGGTCTTGGCCAGGTTGGAGGCGATGGTGTAGATCCAGGAGGACAGGGGCGCAATCGGCCGGTACTTGTCGGCCTTGAAATAGACCCGGACGAAGGTCTCCTGGGACAATTCCACGGCCTTCTGATAATCGCCCGTGAATTGGTACAGGTAGTTCACGATCTTGTCCTTGTAAAGAGCCATGATCTGGGCAAACGCCCGCTCGTCTCCGTCCTGAACCCGGCGGATCAGCTCTTGCTCGTCCATTCTCAATTTCTTAAACCTGTCCGGGGCCCGAAACGTTGCAGTTTTCAGGCATCCCTTCCCCTTATTATATCAAGAAGGGGTCAAATCTTCATTCCGTCGCTTTTGGCCTGGATTCAAGAGGGATACCTCCAGGAAAGTTACGGAATGAAGATCTGACCGCTTCTTGTTGCCCACGGGGGGCGTTTTATATGAAAATAGGCCCGAAAATGGAACTTTCAGCCGGCCATTTCCGTCAACCAGGGTGAATTGAGTGGATTTGAACGCGATCGTCAGAGAATGCCTGGAAGGCAGGCAGGGAGCTTGGGAAACGCTCATGAACACGTACGCTAAAAGGGTCTTTAACATGGCCTATCAGTTCTCCGGCAGCCGCCAGGAGGCGGAGGACATGACCCAGGAAATTTTCCTCAAGCTCTACGGCTCGCTCGCCAAATTCGACTTCCAGAGGAACTTCACCGCCTGGCTCCTGACCCTGGCCAAGAACCACCTCATCGACGAGTACCGGAAGACAAAGTGGGAAAGGACCCAGCGGGACGAGTTCGACGAACGGGTCCTTCCCCAGGCGTCCGTTTCCGGTCCCGAGGAGAGCTTGGCCCGGAAAGAGATCCGGGCCCTCATCTGGGAAGGCCTCAACCATCTTTCATCGGAGATGCGCATGGCCGTCATCCTGAGGGACCTCCAGGGGAGGACCTATGAGGAGATGGCCGAGATCCTCGGCCTCCCACTGGGGACGGTCAAGTCCCGCGTCAACAGGGCGCGGATCGCCCTGGCCGAGGTCCTGAAGGAGAAAAAAGGAGAGCCCTCATGACCTGCGAACGGTTCGAGGAACTTCTGTCCGCGTATCTCGAAGGCGAGCTTTCGGGCGAAGAAAAGCGGGAGATGGACGGCCATCTGGACCTCTGCCCTGCCTGCGCTGAGCTCCTTTCTGTCTTCCGGGAGACGCAGGAAGCCCTGGCAGGCTTCCCCGAGTTGGAGCCCGGCCCGGCCCTCATGGCCAAGCTCTACGCCATCCCCGAGAAGAGGAGTCTCTTCAGGACGATATCCGATTTCGTCCTCCGGCCGTCGCTTCAGCCCGTCTATGCGGCCTTCACGGTCCTGTTCATCGCCCTGTCCTTCGTCTTCTTCCACCCGCAGGGGCACGGCATCCAGAAGGCCATCGACCGTCAGCTCCACCTGGGCTACGACCACGTCGAAAAGCTCTATGCCAAGGCGGGGTCCGTGACGGACGAGCTGAGCTCGCTCAAGAACACTGTCGTCGATTCTATCAAGACTCTGAACCCCATCAAGGGTCAAGAGGATAAGAAATAATCGCAACCATTGGAGGTTCATCATGGACGAAAAAATTGTCATCCAGCCGAAGCCGACCAAGTCGCCGGCCGCGGCGGCCATCCTGTCCGCCATCTTTCCGGGCGCGGGAGCTCTCTACAACGGCCTGATCGCCAAGGGCGTCCTCTACATCTTGATTTTCGCCGGGCTCATCAGCATCCAGGACGGGCCCGGAGGCCAGCCGTTCAAGGCGCTGATCTTGGCCGGGTTCTACATCTTCCAGATCATCGAGTCGGTCAACAACGCTAAGGCCCTCAACCTGGCGGCGGCCGGCCAAAAGCCGGAAGAGGCCGCCAAGGTGGATTTCGTGCCGCAGGTCATTCCCTCCGGGTCTGTTTTCTGGGGGGTCGTCCTCATCGCGATCGGCACCCTGTCCATCTTGGCTAATTTCGACGTCATCACCTGGGAAACCCTGTGGAACTTCTGGCCCGTGGCGGTCATCGTCATCGGCCTGAAGCTCGTTTTCGACTCCATCGTCAGGGCCAGGAACGGCAAATAACGGAGGTCAACAATGGCAAGCCAAAAACATCGCGATTCGCGCATTTGGGGGATCATCCTCATCGTCATCGGCGGGATCTTCCTGCTCGAGACCATGCATGTCCGTATCTGGCACTACGTCTGGCGCCTCTGGCCCGTGGTCTTCATCGTCTGGGGAGCCAACAAGCTCTACTACGGGCTCAAGGAAAGGGGCAAAGAGGGGCCGGCGACGCCCGCCCCTTCCCAGGACAAAGGCCATGAAATTTAGGGAGATCCTCCTCGTCATCGTCCTCCTCGTCGCGGGGGTCGTCGTCTACGAGGTGCAGACGGGCAACTGGACGACATGGGGTTGGACATTCAATGAGGACGGAGAGTTCTTCGGCCTTGGGAAAGCATATCCATTCGAGGAAACTCAGACGATCGAGGCCCCCATTCCCTCGAGCCTCGAAGTCACGAACAGCCACGGCTGGGTGGAGGTCCGGGGGGCCGATCAGGAGACCGTCCAGGTGACGTTCCAGAAAAAGGTCTGGCGGCGGGACGAGGCGGATGCACGGGGGATCGCCGATAAGCTCCATTACATCCTCAAGAAAACGGCGGACCGGCTGTCCTTGTCCACGAACCGGGACGAATTCACGAAGCGGAACTTCGAGACCGGCTTCATCCTCGTCGTCCCCCGGCGGATGACGGTCACGGTCAATAATTCCTATGGCCTGGTGAAGGTGGCGGCCGTCAAAGGGGCCGACGTCCGGAACCGCCACGGCCGGGTGTCCGCGTCCGATATCGAAGGCGCCTGCACCCTGGAATCCTCGTACGAGGACATCGAGGCCGAGAACCTCAAGGCCGGCTGCCGGGTCATCGATAGGCACGCCGACGTGAAGGTCCTCTCCGTCGCCGGGGATCTGAGTGTCGACCACTCTTACGGCGAGGTCAGGTTTGAGGACATCGGCGGGAAGGCCGACATCATCGGCTCGCACTCCAAGGTCAACGGGCGCCGGGTCCGCGGGCCTGTGTCCGTCGAAACCTCTTATGAACGGATCTCCCTCATCGACGCCGGGGCGACCCGGCTTCGGGCCCGCCACTGCCCCGTCGAAGCCCAGGATATCCATGGAGACCTCGACGTCGAGACCACGTATGAGCCGGTCAAGGCCATGAACGTCCAGGGGAACCTCCAGGTGTCCGGAAACAACGTCGGGGTGACGGCTTCGCTCATCAAAGGGCAAGAGATCTCCGTCACGTCATCCTATGAGAACGTGGAACTGGCGGATTTCTCGGCAAGCGTGAAGGTCTCTCTCCGGCACGGCGGCCTCGTCCTCCGCCCGTCGGACCTGAAATTCCCCGTGGATGTCCGGGACGAATACGGGGACATCGATTTTTACTGGCCGGCCGGCGAGGCCTCGCCGCTCGAGGCCCAAACCAGGGGCGGCTCCGTCCATTGGGGACTCTCCGGCAAGCCCTCCCTCGAAAAGAGCAACGGAACGTCCCTCATCAAGGCGTTCGTCGAGAACACGGGCAGGCCGGGGGTTTCCCTCTCGACGAGCTACGGCGACATCCGCATCCAGGAGAAACACTGAGCCGCGCGTCATAAGAGAAGGGACATTGTCGGGGCGGCCGGTCCCCTCGGGGGCCGGCCGTTTTTTTATGGGCGGCGGGACTTCATCTGGTAGATGCGCTGGGTGATGAGGCCGTTGACCTTGATGTTGAAATAGGAGATCGTGTTCGTCACGTCTTTCTTGTACTTCGTGACGTAGCGCACGAAATCGGAGCGCTGCTTGGCCCGGAGCAGGTTCTCGAACTCGCTGACCTCGTCGTGGAGCTCGATGACGAAATGATTGATGGCCCGGTACTGGGCGTTGACGTCGATGAGGTCCTTGCCGGCAAGCTTGGCGAAATCGAGGTGCGGGGGCAGGCTCTGGAGGATGAGCAGGCTCTCGTTGTGGAGCTCGTTGACGGATTCGCCGATCTCCTGGAAGTAGGATTTGAACTCGGCGGGCTTCTTCAGCTTGGCCTCGGCCCGGGCGAGGAGCTTCTCGTACTGCGTCTTGAGCGAGATGATGGTGTCCTTGACCCCGAAGTACTTCCGGCCCGGGTTGAAGAGGTCGACGAAATCGCGGCCGATGTAGATCTTGTCCTCGTAATGGGTCGTCAGCTCTTGGGGGGAGTGGGTGTAGAACTTAATCTCAAAGCGCCGCCCCTCGGAGTCCCGCTCCCGGAGCCGGGCCAGGACGAGGCCGTTGTTCTGCTCGATGAAGTAGCTGCTGACATCGACGAGCACGGAATAGACGGCCAGGTTCTGGACGATGGCCTCCTTGAGGTAATCGAGGAGGCTTTCCTTGCGGGCGATGAAGTCGGTGATGGTCTCGTCGGGAGTCGGGTTCAGGACGGAATAATTGGGGGAGATGAGGTATAGGACGGGGCCGCTGCCGAGCTCCAGGTGGAGGTTCTTGAGGACGTTCTGGTAGAGATCGTCGAGGAGCATGGGCCTGAGCGGCGGCAGGCCGCCGAGGTCGATCTTGGAGAGCTCATCCACTTCGTTCATGGGGCTGATCTCGCTCGCGTGAAAATAGTAGCACCCGGCCGGAGCGAAAGTCAACCGGCCGGCATGGGACGGCCGGCAATCGCCGGCCAGGTCGGGAATCAGGCGAGCTTCAAGAAGGAGGGGGAGTATGTCCCTTAATTCCTCCTTGAAAACGGCCGTCCTCGTGATCATCTCCTTATCCTAATGGACGTCCGCGGCGGCCGCGGGTCTCACTCTCGCCCACGTCGCGAAGGGGTCAAATCTTCATTCTTGCACTTTTTCTAGACCTGACCCCAATCTAACTACTCTGTTTTCTTTAAGTTAGCGAAGAGATGTCCTGCATCATGACGGTTAATTTCGGTAACAAATAACTCCATTCACCAAATAGGGATCTGTGCCCATTTCGGCAATGAGTTGTGTGTCACCGAAATCGAAATCCCGAAATTTACTGAGCCCGAAAATCCGGCTCTGGTTGCGGCTTGTTGCGCAGGATCTTCTCGATCTTGTCCATCACATCGTCCGTCAGGAGCTTCACGGCGTCGACGGCCTTCATGTTCTCCGCGACCTGTTCCGGACGTGAGGCCCCGGTGATGACCGTGCTCAACCGCGGGTTCTTGAGGCACCAGGCGAGCGCCATCTGGGGAAGGGTGATTTTCAGACCGGCCGCCAGGCGGCCCAGCTTCCGGACTTTCTCGAGCTTCTCTTCGGCCTCGGGACCTTCGTACCGTTTCCTCAGCCACTGGTAGCCGCGGAGCGAAAGCCTGGACCCCTCGGGTATCCCATGGGCATATTTCCCGGTCAGGAAGCCGCTCGCCAGGGGGCTCCAGACCGTCGTGCCCAAGCCGAAGTCCTCGTAGAGCCGCCGGTATTCGCGCTCGACGCGGTCCCTGTGAAACATGTTGTATTGGGGCTGCTCCATCGTGGGCGGGACGAGGCGCTCGCGGCGGGCGATGTGGAAAGCGTCCCGGATGTCCTCGGCCGGCCATTCGCTCGTCCCCCAATAAAATGCCTTTCCCTGCCCGATGAGATGCGACATGGCCCGGACGGTTTCCTCGATCGGGGTATCCTTGTCGGGGCGATGGCAGAAAATGAGGTCCACGTAGTCCATCTGGAGCCGCTTAAGCGAGGCCTCTGTTCCCTCGATGATGTGCTTGCGGGAAAGGCCGTTGTCGTTGGGACCGGAGCCGCCCCAGAAGATCTTGGTCGAGACGACGAGGTCGCTCCGGTTCCAGCCGGACCTCCGGATGATCCGGCCCAGCATGACTTCCGCCTTGCCGTGGGCATACCCTTCGGCGGCGTCAAAGAAATTCACCCCGGCCTCGTAGGCCGCCTTCAAGCAGGACGCAGCCTTCTCCTCGCCGAGCTGGTCGCCGAACGTCACCCAGGTGCCAAAGGACAACGCCGAGATCTTGACCCCCGATCTTCCGAGAAAACGGTACTCCATTCGTCTACTCCTTGTCATGCCCCGAGGCCCACCGATGAGCTCACTCCACGTAGAAGCCGATCGAGTAGAAGCTGACCCAGTGGCGGAGCGAGAACGGCGCGGTCGTCCCCATGCCGATTTTTTTGAGCGGCAGGACGCCCTCGCTGTAGGTGTCCGAGTAGCGGAAAAGCGTGCCGCTCGTTTTTCGATGGCTGGTCCGGCCGATGACCTTTTCCATGGTCAGGAGGCCGAAGGGGACGGAATACTTGCCGCACCAATAGGTGTTGCGATAATCGAGATAAGTCTGGCCCCAAAGCTCCCGGGTCAGCCCCTCGATCTTGCCGCTGTCCAGCGGCCCCGTCAGGTAGGAACGGATCAGCCGCCGGTCGACCTCGCGGGCCGCGTCCCAGGCTTTCTCCCCTTCGCCGTAGGGCGAATTGTTGAAATCCTTTCCGTAATGGTTGCCGTCGGACGAGATCAGGAAGAAAATGTCCTTCCCGGCCGCGAGGCCCTTCTCCGTCATGTAGTCCGCGATCACGCCAGCCAGCTTCGTCGAGACCTCGTCCATCCTGCCGAACGGCATGGGCGTGACCATGATGGGCGTGATTTTGATGTCGGGGTTGAAATATTGAAGGAACGGCAACAGCGCTTCGATCGAATGCTCGAGCTCATGGGCCTTGTTGTTCGTGATGAAGACAGTCTTGTCGAGCCGGCCCTTGAGATACTGCCTCAAGCCCGAGACGGCGACCGGCGTCCTCAGGCCGGGCCAGGACTTGAATTCGTCCAGGATGAGGACGCTGTCGAGGCCGCTGATCTCCTTCCGGACGGTGCCGTGTGTGACGCCGAAAATGACCACTTCCTTGGCCCTGAGGATCTTGAAGAGCGGATAGTAGACCCGCCCGGCGTAGAGATAATCGTCGTGGGGGGAGATGGCGGCGACGAGCCTCTCGCCGCTGAAGTGCTCCTTTTCCTGGCTCTCGAGATACTCCACAAGCTTCTGCATGCTGGCGGCATTCCAGCAGAAGCCGACATCGTCGCGGACAGGCCGCGTGTCCTGGGCCGCCAGGGCCGCGACCATCAAGCCTGAGGCGAAAAGCGTCATGACGGTTTTCATGCCTGACCTTCCTCGAACGCTCATCGTATGCCGTTTTTTTCTATTGTAGCTCTTGTCCACCCTCCGGTTCAAATCATGACGGGAAATGAGTTGAAAAAAGCCGGCCGGAAGTCTAGAATTAGCGGTCATTATGCAGCTATCAGCCCGGTTCTCAAGGTCGCTCATCCAGAAGGCCTCGAAGAACGCCTTGCTCTTTATGCTGATGTCATCGGTCGGGCTCGCCTCTTTCGGTCTGGCCGCCGAGGTCCGGGCCGTACGTGTCGCCCAGGGTCCGAAGATCGACGGCCTCCTCTCGGACCCCGTCTGGCGCGAAGCCGCTCCCTTCTCCGGTTTCCGGATGGCCGAGCCCCAGCCGAACCAGGAACCGACGGAGAAGACCGAGCTCCGGGTGCTCTACGACGACACGAACCTCTACATCGGGGTCCTCTGCTCCGACAGCGAGCCGCGCCGGATCGCGGCCAATTCCCTGGCCCACGACAGCGGCGGGGAAAGCCAGGGCATGGGATATGGGGGCTATGGACACATGTCTCAGAGCTCGAGTGACGACGTCGTCCGCGTCCTCCTCGACCCGTTCCAGAACAAGCGCACTGCCTATATCTTCTTCGTCAACCCGCGCGGCGCCCGGGGAGAGGGCCTGATCACCGAAGGGCAGTCCAGCCTCAACTGGGACGGCATTTGGGAGGCCCGGGCCCGGCTCCTCGCCGACGGGTGGAGCGCCGAGATCGCCATCCCTTTCAAGACCATCTCCTTCCGGCCCGGGCTGACGACATGGGGCCTCAATGTTGAGCGGACCATCGCCCGCAAGCTGGAGACCGTCCGGATCTCCGGGACCAACCGGGACAGCAACTTCTATAACCCCATGGAGGCGGCCGCCCTGACGGGGATCGAAGGCATCAAACAAGGGCACGGCATCACCGTCCGTCCCTACGGCCTCGCCAGCGCTTGGAAAGACAGCGAGGCCGGCGCCCACGGAGAAAAGCTCGACGGCGGCGTCGACGTTTACAAGAATTTCACCCCCAACCTGGTCGGCGTCGTCAGCTACAACATGGACTTCGCCGAGACCGAAGCCGACGATCGCCGCATCAACCTGACCCGCTTTCCCCTGTTCTACCCGGAAAAGCGGATGTTCTTCCTCGAGGGTTCGGAGACCTTCAGCTTCAGCTCGAGCGTCAGCTTCCAGCCGTTCGTCAGCCGCTCGATCGGGCTGTACCAGGGCCAGCAGGTCCCTGTCCTCTTCGGGACCAAGCTCTACGGCAAGATCGGTCAGACCAACCTCGCCGTTCTCGACGCCCAGACCGACAAGCTCGGCGACCTCCCGGGACGCAATTTCCTGGCCGCGCGGATGACCCAGAACGTCTTTTCCGAGAGCAAGGTGGGCTGGATCTTCACGAACGGGAGTCCCACGGGAGCGAAGAATTCCCTCGCCGGTATGGATTTCCAGTACTCCTCATCCAAGTTCCAAGGGAACAAGAACATCATGCTGGCCGCCTGGGGCGCCTACAACTGGAACGAGGAGCCGGGCCGCCATCACGGCTTCGGTTTCCGGGCGGGCTACCCCAACGACCTCTGGAACATCCAAAGCACATACGCCTATTACGGCGAGGCCCTGGACCCGGGGCTCGGCTACATGATGCGGCAGGCCATGCAAACCGGCTTCCTCAGCGTTTCGTTCCAGCCCAGGCCGATGGGCGGATTCCTGGCCAAGGTCGTCCGGCAGTTCTTCTTTTCTGCCAGTGGGGACTATTACTGGGACCTGTCAGGGAACCTCGAGAGCAGTCAGATCAGCCTCTCTCCCCTCGCCTTCCGGACCCCGGGCGGGGAACAGTTTAGTTTCAATGTCTCTCCCCACCGGGAGGTCCTGACCGCGGATTTCGAGGTCGCCAAGGGTGTCGTCCTGCCGCCGGGCTCCTATCGTTTCACCAATTACAGCCTCAATTTCAACTCGGCGACCCACCGGGCCCTGACATTCCAGGTGGGCGAGTCGCTCGGCCAGTTTTATTCCGGTCATTACAATGAGACGACGGCCGGGCTGACGATCAAGGTCAAAGGCTACGCGAACCTGACCTTCAATGCCGACCTCGTCCGCGGCCGGCTGCTCCAGGGGAACTTCAGCGAGAACGTCTATCAGCTCAAGGCCGATTTTTTTCTGTCGCCGGACCTGGGGCTGATGAACTACATCCAGTTTGACGACATCTCGAACCAGCTGGGATGGAGCGCCCGGCTCCGTTGGCAGGTCTCTCCGGGCAACGACATCTACCTCGTTTATAACAAGAACTGGGAGAGGCGGTGGGACCCGACGAGCCGTTTTTATCCCCTGGAACAGCGGGGCGTCCTGAAGATCTCCCTGTCGATCCGGCCCTAATTTGGGGACATAATACGCATTTCCGAATTAACGGCCTGCCGCTCGAATAATAGGGATCGTCTTGGCTCTTTTCTGCAGTTGACCTGCTCAATTTTTCCGCTCTGCTGTGAGCTTGCGAATAAACTCCTTCGCGGCCTTAGACGGAAGCCCGGGCGGCTCCCATTGAAATGATGTCAGATCGACCCTGCCCTTCCGGTTGACGCTCACACCCTCTCTCCCGAGGAGCCGCTTTTGCTCCTCGAAGCCCCGGCCGCGCTTGAGGGAGACCCCGCCGCGACTGTTGATGACCCGCTGCCAGGGGAGCCGGTCTTTCCCGGAGGACGCGTGAAGGACCCGAGCCACCTGACGGGCCGCCCGGTAATTGCCGGCCAGGGCCGCGATCTGGGCGTAAGTCGCGACCTTACCTCGTGGAATCATTTTAATAAAGCCCTTGACCCGCTCTTCGAATTCCATGAGATGTTCTCAACCGCGAATCAGATGATGGCCAATATTCGGAAATGAGTATTGTGTCCCCATTTTAAGGATTCCGGAAGGTCCAGGCATCACTAGCGTAACGGGAGTCCCGGAGCGCGGCCACGGCCTCACGGTCCTCGGGGCCCAGCGCGAACGGCTCGAAGGCGACCCCGAAAAAGTCCGAAAAACCCCGGCAGAGGTGCTCGACGGCCCAGCTGAAATCAGCCGCCCGGCCCAGCGCTTCGGAAAGCGAGGTCATGCCCGGCTCCCCCGCCGCAGGCGATGCCGCCTTCTGCGCCTTGGCCCCCGGCGCCGCAACCGCGGCCAGGAGGCCATCGTCTTTCTCGAGGGGGATCGATCCGTGCTGGAGGAAGGCGGCACCCGTCCTCTTCTGGGCACTGCCGATGATCTTTTTCCCCCCGATCTCGATCTCGTCCCTGGCCGGGAGGGCGAAACAGGGCATGACACCCCTGATGTAGGCCGGCGGCGAGGTCTCGGCCATCCCGGGGGCGAGGCCCATGAGCTCGAGCCCCCTCATCAGCGCCTTGGAGATGAGCTGGTAGGAATCGCGGAGCGTTTCGGTGAAGATCTCGGCGTCCGACGAAGCGACGGCGTAGGTCACTTCACGGTCGTGCAGGACGAGCTTTCCGCCCGTGATCCGGCGGACGACCCCGATCCCATGGCGCCGACAGAAATCGAGGTCGATGACCTTGGGGACGGCCTGGGAGTACCCCAGCGAGGCCGTGGGCTTATCCCATTGATAAAAGCGCAGATAGGTCGCGGGTTCCGCCTCGACGCGACGGAAGAGGAACTCGTCCACAGCCATGTTCCAGTCCCCTGCCAGGGGTCCCGGTTCGATCAGAAGCTTCCAGAGTCTCATGGTCATGGAAAAAAATGGAGCGGGCAATGGGACTCGAACCCACAACACCCGGCTTGGGAAGCCGGTACTCTACCATTGAGCTATGCCCGCTCTCGAGCTCCTCGATGGAGACCGAATTCTAGCATAAATCCCCATCTTGTCAAAACCGCGCGGGGCCGTTATAATCCGGTCCATCGGGCCCAATGGAAGGATGAAGCCATGGCCAAAGAAGATCACCAGTCCAATCCGGCGTCCCCCGACCATTCCCGCCACCCGGGCGAAACCCGGCTCGGCTCCACCCTCTCTTTCACGGGCAGCCTGGAGGGACACGAGGACGTGGTCATCGAAGGACGATTCCAGGGCAAGATCACCCTTCCCTCCGGCTCCCTGACCATTGCCCGGGGGGCCAAGGTCGAGGCCGAAGTCCGGGTCCGCAGCCTGACGGTTCACGGCGAGCTCAGCGGCCCCGTCGCCGCCGCCGAGCGGGTCATGATCTCCGAGACCGCGCAGATGAGGGGTGACATCCAGACGGCGAAGATCAGCATCTCGAACGGCGCCCGCTTCAAGGGCGGCATCAAGATCGAAAAGGGCTGAGCCCTCCCGCTCCTCTGGTATAATAGGCTCTGATGCGCCGCTTCGAGCTCGTTTCCGATTTCACTCCCAAGGGGGACCAGGTCCAGGCGATCGAGCGGCTGTCCCAGGGCCTGGAATCCGGCGAGCGCCACCAGGTCCTCAAGGGCGTCACCGGCTCCGGCAAGACCTTCACCATGGCCAACATCATCGAAAAGGTCAATCGGCCGGTCCTCGTCATCTCCCACAACAAGACTCTCGCCGCCCAGCTCTACCAGGAGTTCCGGCGCTTCTTCCCGAAGAACGCGGTCGAATACTTCGTCAGCTACTACGACTACTACCAGCCCGAGGCTTTCATCCCGGCCTCCAACACCTATATCGCCAAGGAAGCGACCATCAACGACGAGATCGATCGCCTCCGCCTCTGCGCCACCAACTCGCTCTTTGCCCGCCGCGACGTGATCATCGTCGCCTCGGTCTCCTGCATCTACGGCATCGGGGCGCCGGAAACCTACTACTCCATGAGCTTCAGCCTGGCCCTGGACGAAGCGATCGGCCGCAAGGCCCTCCTGAAGAAGCTGGTCTCGATCCAGTACGAGCGCGCGGAGGGGGAATTCAAGCGCGGCAGCTTCCGCGTCCGCGGCGACATCATCGAGGTTTTCCCGAGCTACGAGGACTCGGCCTACCGGATCGGGCTCGAGGACGGCCGGGTCAGGGAGATCACCGCCGTCGACCCTCTGCTCGGGAAAAAGCGCGAAAGCCTCGAGAAAGTCATGATCCACCCCCGGACGTTCTTCTCGACGCCCATCGAAACCCTCCGGGGCGCCGTGGCCGGCATCGAGCAGGAGCTCGCCGAACGGGTCGGATATTTCCGCAGCCGGGGCCAGTTCGTCGAGGCCGAGCGGATCGAGGAGCGCACCCTCTACGATTTGGAGATGCTCCGGGAGTTCGGCTATTGCCCGGGCATCGAGAACTATTCCCGCCATCTCACCGGCCGCCAACCCGGAGAGCCCCCGTATACGCTTCTCGATTATTTCCCAGCCGACTTCCTGACCATCATCGACGAGTCCCACGTCACCGTCCCCCAGATCGGCGGCATGTACTTCGGTGACCGGTCGCGGAAACTGACGCTCCTCGAACACGGCTTCCGTCTGCCCTCGGCCCTCGACAACCGGCCCCTGAACTTCGACGAGTTCGAGGGCCGGGTCAAGCAGACCATCTACGTTTCGGCCACTCCCGGCGTCTACGAGCTCAAGAAATCACCCGGGCATGTCGTGGAGCAGCTCATCCGGCCGACCGGCCTGACCGACCCGGAGATCGAGATCCGGCCCATCAGGGGCCAGGTCGACGATCTCATGGGCGAGATCCGGGGCCGGGCGAAGAAAAGCGAGAGGACACTGGTCACGACCTTGACCAAGAAGATGGCCGAGGACCTGACCCGCCACTATCATGAGCTCGGGCTGCGCGTTCGCTACCTCCATTCGGAGATCGAGACCCTCGACCGGGTGAATATTTTGAGGGACCTGCGGAAAGGGAAATTCGACGCCCTCATCGGCATCAACCTCCTTCGGGAGGGCCTGGACCTGCCCGAGGTTTCGCTCGTCGCCATCCTCGACGCCGACAAGGAAGGGTTCCTCCGGTCCGGGACGTCCCTCATCCAGACCTTCGGCCGGGCGGCCCGGAATGTCGCCGGCAAGGCCATTCTTTACGCCGACACGATGACGGACTCCATGAAGGCGGCCATCGAGGAGACCGGCCGCCGCCGCGGGATCCAGGAGGAATACAACCGCCGGAACGGCATCACGCCCCAGACGATCATCAAGGGCATCGACGAGCTGCTGACTAGCGTCTACGAGCGCGATTACCTGGATTACACCAAGATCTCCGAGGATAAGGATATCTACCTCTCACCGTTGAAAAGAAAGAAGAGGATGGAGGAGCTCGAGAAGCTGATGAAGGAAGCGGCCAAGGCCCTCGACTTTGAGAGGGCCGCGCAGTTCCGCGATGAACTCAACAAGCTGAAGAAGCGCGAGCTGGAGCTCGGGCTGTGATGGCCCCCCGGATGTTGAGGGTCCTTGGATGAGCGAACACGACACATTGAGAGAGAAGGCGGCCGGTCTCCCCGGCAAGCCGGGCATTTATTTTTTCAAGAATGCGGCCGGCGAGGTCGTTTACATTGGCAAGGCCCGCTCCCTCCGCGACAGGGTCCGGTCATACTTCCTGCCAAACCCGGACGACAAGGTCCGGAACATTCTCCGCGAAACGACCGATGTCGAGTACATCCTGACGGGGTCGGAAAAGGAAGCCGCTTTCCTCGAGAACAATTACGTCCAGCAGCACCAGCCCCGGTTCAACCTCCGGCTCAAGGACGACAAGAGCTTCCCCTACCTCAAGGTGACGTCCGGAGAGAAATACCCGGGGATCTACTTCAGCCGGAAGGTCGGCGAGAAGCGATCACGCTATTTCGGCCCGTTCAGCCCCGCCCACCGGGCCCGGACGTCGATCCACCTGGTCAACAAGTATTTCGGTGTCCGGGGATGCGAGGACGCGGTCTTCCAGGGCAGGAAGCGGCCGTGCCTCGAGTACGACCTCAAACTCTGTTCGGCCCCGTGCGTCGGATGCATTTCCGAGGCGGACTACCGGAACGACGTCGAGAACGCCTGCCTCTTTCTCGAGGGCCGGACCCGGGAGCTGGCCGGGGCCCTGAAGAAGAGAATGGAGGAGGCGGCCGCGGGCCAGAATTTCGAAGCGGCCGCCAGATGGCGCGATATCCTCAGGACGATCGAGGACATCAAGGAACGGCCACGGGCCATTTCGGTGGCCCTCGAAGACCAGGACGTCGTAGGCTATGCCCGGAAGGATGACCAGGCCGCCGTTTACATCTTCTTCATGCGCCAAGGCAAGATCCGGGATTCGGTCAGCGCCCAGCTCGCGGCAGAGGTCGGGTCGGCAGACGGGGAAATCCTGGGTCGTTTCCTGCCCGGATTCTACGGATCGCGGGAGAGGCCGGCCCGCCTGCTCCTCCCCTTTCCGATCGAAGGGCAGGGCGAGCTCGAGGTCTTTCTGGGAGGAGTCAGAGAAGCCGGGGCCCGGCAGCCGCGAGCCGCCGGCGGGACCCGAGTTGCAGTCCCCCTGTCGGGCAAGGGCAGCAAGCTCATCGACCTCGCCAACCGGAACGCGGAGGCCTTCCTCGAAAAGAGGGACCGCGACCTCCTGCCTCTCGAGGAATTGAAGCGCGTCCTCGGCCTGGCTTCCCTGCCCCGGAGGATCGAGGGTTTTGACATCTCCAACACGGGCGGCGAGGAACCCGTCGGCTCCATGGTCGTCTTCAGGGACGGCCGTCCCGACGCAGATGAGTACAGGAAATTCAAGGTCCGGACGGTCGAGGGCCCGAACGATGTCGCCAGCCTGGAGGAAGTCATCGGCCGGAGGTACCGGCGGCGCGTCGAGGAAAGCCGGCCCCTCCCCGACCTGATCATGGTGGACGGGGGGAAGGGCCAGCTGGCCGCCGCGGAGAAAGCTCTGGGGGACCTCGGGATCAGCAGCGTCCCTCTCGTTTCGATCGCCAAGCGGGAGGAAATCCTTTTCAGCCCCGATCACAAGGAAGGGATCCGGCTCGCTCGGACCTCCCCCGCGCTCAAACTTGTCCAGGCCATCCGCGACGAGGCCCACCGCTTCGCCATCACCTTCCACCGCGGCCGCCGCGAGAAGCGGAGCTTCGCCTCCGAGCTCGACGGCATCCCCGGCCTCGGGCCAAAGAAAAAGTCGGCGCTCTTATCGAAATATAAAAGCCTGGAAGAGATCCGGGCGGCGGCGGCCGAGGATCTGGCACACGCCGTCGGCAAAAAGTCGGCCCACGCGGTCCTGGAAAAACTCCGCCGGCCCTGAATCGTCAGCCGGACCCCGCCCACGGGATTCCCTTTTGAATTTTCCCGGCGACTGGGGCATAATAAGCCCCTTCAGTCCCTCGAAAGGAGTCGACCCGCATGAAAAAACCCGCGACCCGATGCTTCGTCCCGGCCCTCTTTCTGGCCGTCCTTCTCGTCCTGCCGATCTTCGCCGACGAGGGGATGTGGCTCTTTAACAAGCCGCCCAAGGACCTGATCCAGAAAAAATACGGCTTCGCCGTGACCCCGGAGTTCATGGACCACCTCCGCCTCTCCTCGATCTCGTTCGGGGGCGCGTCCGGCTCCTTCATCTCTTCCGACGGCCTGGTCCTGACCAACCACCACGTCGGACAAGGCGCGGTCCAGAACCTTTCGACGAAAGACCGCGACCTGATGAAGACGGGCTTCTACGCCCGGACCAGGGCCGAGGAGCTCAAGGTCCCGGGCATGGAGCTCCGGGTCCTCCAGGATATCGAGGACGTCACCGACAGGATCCTCGGCACCGAGAAGCCCGGCATGACCCCTGCGGAAGCCGCTGACGCCCGCGGCAAGGTCATCGCGGCCCTGGAAAAGGAGACGACCGAGAAGAGCGGCCTTCGCGGCGTCGTCGTCACGCTTTATGCCGGGGGGATGTATCATCTCTACAAGTACAAGCTCTACAACGATATCCGGCTCGTCTTCGCCCCCGAATATCTCGCGGCTTTCTTCGGCGGAGACCCGGATAACTTCACCTACCCCCGTTACGACCTCGACATCACCCTCTTCCGCATCTACGAGAACGGCCAGCCGTTCAAGAGCGACAACTACATCAAGTGGTCGACGAAAGGGATCCGGGAGGGCGACCTCGTCTTCTGCTCCGGCCATCCCGGCTCGACGGGCCGCCTCCTAACCACCGCCCAGCTCGATTTCCTCCGCGACACGAGCTACCCCTTCAGCATCGCCAACTACAAGCGGCGCCAGGCCTACATGCATGAATACGGAAAGAAAGGCGAGGAGCAGGCCCGGATCGCCCTCCGGAACCTCTTCGGCATCGAGAACAGCCTCAAGGCGACGATCGGCTACCAGTCGGGGCTGCTCGATGCGTCCTTGATGGCCAAGAAGTTCAAGGACGAACAGGCCCTGCGCGCGGCCGTCGCCAAGAACGCCGACCTGGAGAAGCAGTTCGGCGGCGCCTGGGACGAGGTCGCCGCGGCCGAGAAGGCCTATGCCTCGTTCTACAAGCCGATGGTTTTCTTCGAGCGGGCCAACGGCTTCTACACGACCTACTTCGCGATCGCCCGGAATCTCGTTCGCCTGGCCATGGAAAAGCCCAAGCCGAACGCCGACCGGCTCCGTGAGTACCGCGACGCCGGGTTGCCGTCCGTCGTGCGGGGCATCCTCTCGCCCGCCCCCATCTATGACGAGTTCGAGACGCTGAAGCTCTCCGACTCGCTGGCCCAGCTCCAGGAGGAGCTCGGCGACTGGCAGGAGACGAAATGGATCCTCGGCGGCCGCCCGCCTCAGGACGTGGCCCGCGAGCTCATCGCCGGGACCAGGCTCAAGGACGTCTCGGTCCGGAAAAAGCTCATGGACGGCGGCCTCGAAGCGATCTATCAGTGCCAGGATCCTATGATCAAGTTGGCCCTCCTCGTCGACCCCGTCGCGCGCGGCCTCAGGGCGAAATACGAAAAAGAGGTTGATGCGGTCGAAACCCGGAACGGCGCCCGGATCGCCCAGGCGATGTTCAAGCTCGAGGGGACGTCCATCCCGCCCGACGCCACGGGGACCCTGCGCCTGAGTTTCGGGGTCGTCAAGAGCTATGTCGAGAACGGCAGGAAGGTCCCCTACGAAACGACCTTCGCCGGGCTCTACGAGAAGTCGCAGAAAGCCGGGAACAAGAACCCCTACGAGCTGCCCGAGAGCTTCCTCAAGAAGAAACAGGCCGTCAACCTCGCGACGCCGATCAACTTCGTCTCGACGTGCGACTCGATCGGCGGCAATTCGGGCTCGCCTCTCGTCAACCGGAAGGGGGAGTTCGTCGGGGTCCTCTTCGACGGCAACATCCAGTCCCTGCCAACCCGGTTCGTCTACGAGGACAGGATCTCGCGGTCGGTCATGGTCCACGGCCAGGGGATCATCGAGGCGCTGCTCAAGATCTACGACGCGAAACCGCTCGTGGACGAGATCCTGGGGAGGAGATAGGCGCCCGGACCGGACGGCCCTACTTCTTCAGCAGGTCTTCAACGGTCTTCTTGATGTCCGGCTGGGCCTCGTTCAGCTTCAGGGAGGACTGGAAGGCGTTCAAGGCCTGCTCCTTTTGACCGGTCTTGAGGAAGCAGGACCCGAGGGCGTTGAGCATGACCGTATCGCTGTTGTAGATCCTGTTGGCCGCCAGGAGGTCCTGGATGGCGGCCGCGTAATCTCCCTTGCCCATCGCGGCCAGCCCCCTGATCAGGAAGTAATCGTAGCGGCCCTTCTCGACGCCCTGGAGGCCCTCGACGACGGTCAGGGCCTCGTCGAACTTGCCCACCTTGAGCAGGAAGCGGGCGTACTCGCTGACGCCCTCCTTGTAGCCCGGATTCTTGGCCAGACCCTTGGCGAAATTCGCTTCGGCCCGGTCGTTGATATTCATCTTGTCGTACTGGCGCGCCAGCTGGTAATAGATGTAGAAATCGTTGGCCAGGGAAAAGCCCTTGGAGTTGGCGATGGGATGGGCCATGGCCTTCTCGCCCGAGATGACGAACTGAGCGCTCCTCTCGTCGAGGACTTTCTTGTCCGCTCCCACTAGGCGCACGGAGAGCTCATAATAGTCCGGGACGAGGTCCGAGGTGGCGAGAGTCGGGGTCAGGCACAGGACCTTGTTGTACGGGGATTCGGCCAGGCGGAGGGTGTAATTCCGGACGGTCGGGGTCTTGCCCAGGCCTTTCAGGCTCAGCTCGACCTCCCCGCTCTGCCAGAGGTCCCGGGGGAGGTCGACCACGGAGAGCATGACGTCGATCTCATCGCCGGACCCGAAGCTCATCTTGGGGTCCACGACGAGCTTCCGGTCCACGGTCTTGAAGGGGATGAGGACGTCGGGCGGGAAGGTCCGCAGCTTGTAGCCCAGGAACGGGCCGTTGAGGGACGGAGGGCCGCCGGACTTGGGGACGCTGAGGGACCGTTCCATAACGGTGAATTCCTTGGCGACGGCATTCTGGACCAGGACGGTCAGCTTGTACTGCCCTTCAATGACGGGGAAGGCGTCTTCCAGGGCGATGCCGTTCTGGCGGACGCGCTCGATGTCGGCCGCGGGGAAATAGAGCGCGTATTCCTTGGAATATTGGAGGACGACCGCCTCTCCCCGCCGGAGGCTGACATCGACTTTGAAGTTGCAGTAATACTGGTCTTTGGCCTCGTAGTAATCCACGGAGAGCTTCTGGGGGACGACGCTGAAATGGACGAAGGGCAGGTCGAGGCCGGGGTCCCGGATGACGGTCGCCAGGCCGTCGTTCTCGATGTAGTTCGTCATATATTCCGTGCTGACCAGGCCCTTGAAGTCGAAGAAATGCGTGGCATAGGTCGGGTTGAGGCCCTTATAGGGCGATTCTATGATGCCGGCGAGGAGCTCCGTGCTCCGCGAGGTGGGCTGGAAACCGTAGCCGAACTCGCCCGGGATAAGTGAGATCGCCATGTTGGCCAGGGTCGGAGCGAACTGCTGGATCGTCTTATGAATCGTTTCGTAATCGTCCGGGTCGATGGTTCGCAGGCTAGCCAAGGGTTCGAGCAGCTTATTGGGCCCGTCCACGAACGGGTCGTAAAGCTTGTATTCCCCGGCACCTCCTTTCTGAAAGAAGATCAGCCCGAAATGCGTGGGGAGATTCTTGGTCCCGTCGGTATAATAATACCAGACTTCGCAGGGGACGATCCCCGTTGTCCCTGGGAAGCGGTCGTAGCTGACCGGTTCCCCCAGGATGATCCAGATCCGGCCGCGGTCGGTCATCCAGCCCGGCCGGCCGGCGGCGAAGTACTTGTTGGCGTGCTCGAACCGCTTGAGGATCTCTTCCTTGTATTCGTTCGCCGGGGTCCCGGGCGTCGGGTCGCGGATCTTCCAGAAGTCCTCGATGAAGATGTCGCGGTCGCGGTTATCTGGAAGCTCCCGGAAAACCTCCTTTTCCTTGGGGCTGATGATGTAGGTGACGAGTTTGAGAAACTCCTGGTAGACAGGGTCGAGGCTCTTGACGTCGCCAGCCGGCCGTTTTTTTTCGGTCTTGGGCTTGGCGGGAGGGGCGGGCTCCTTCTGGGCCGCGAGGGGCCCGGGAGCGGTGACGAGGGCCAAGCCGAGGGCCAGGGTCAGGGTCAGGATACGTTTGTCCATGGCCTCAAACCTCACGGTAAACTCGCTCCCTCAGCTGTCCGGCCTGGCGGCCGGCCCGCTCAGGGGCCTTTCTGATAACTCCGGCGGGCGGAATTTCGTTCGATCTTTCCGCCGGGAAACCGTTATTTTTTCAGGTAGTCCAGGAAGCCCTTGACCTGGCCGGCCCTTTCCGAATCGGGGTCGGCCTTGAGATACTTCTCGAACGTCGCGATGGCCTTCTCCTTGTTTTGCAGGGCTGTATACGTTATTCCCAGCTGATAAAGGGCGTCGGTTTGGGTCTCATCGAGCTCGACCGCCTTCTCGAAATAGTCTCGGGCGTCCTCGAGCCGCGACGTTTTGAAATAGGCCAGGCCGACCGAATACAGGAGGTTCGAATCCGTGATCTTCTCCAGGGCGACCTTGCCGTACCATTCCATGGCCGCTTCCGTGTTCTTGCGGTTGGCATAGCAGTTGCCGATGCTGATATTGGCTTCAACATCGTTCGGCTCCTTGGTCAGGATCTGCTTGTAGGCCGCCTCGGCCTCGTCGTATTTCTCCTGGAGGAAATAGCTGTTGCCGATATTCCTCCAGATGAAATAGGCGTCGGGGTACTTGACCAGGAAGGCCTTATAAGCATCGATGGCCGCGCCATAGTCTTTCTTATCAAAGAGGTCGTTGGCCGCCGTGAGGTCTTTCTTCATGTCATCGCTGACGACCAGCCCTTCGACCTTCTTCATGACGACCTTCATTTCCTTATATTTTTCGAACTGGTTCATTTGCAGCGACTTGTGGAGCGGCGTGTAGCCGATCTTATCGAAATCGATGTTCCACAACCCGGTGCGCATCCAGGCGCCAAGCCATTTCCCATCCTTGTCCGTCTTCGTATCGAAGCCGCCTCCCCATTTCGGGCAGGACAGTTTCACCCGGACCCCCTCGATGGGCCGGCCTTGCTCGTCGAGAACAATCCCGGGGAGCCGTCCCTGGCCTTTCCATTCCTGGGCGGGTAAAAGGGACGTGGCCGTCAGGGCGCAAAGCGTGATCAACAGGAATTTTTTCATATCCGACCTCCGGATGACACTCGTATTGATTATTTTAGCATAGGGCGGGACGAAAGCAAAGACTCAGCGGCACTTTTCGAGGAGAGCGTCGAGCGACGATTTTTCCCGGGGCGGCAGGGCCTTGTAATAACGCTCCTTGTACCTGGTCAGGACCTTCAAGGCCTTGGCCTTGTCGCCCTTGTCAAGGTAGGCCGTCCCCAGGTTGTAGAGGGCGAACCTGTGTCCGGGGTCGATCTCGATGGCCTGGCCCCAGCAGGAGATGGCCGCGTCCACGTTCCCGAGCATGAGGTAGGCCGCTCCCAGGCCGTTATAGGCGGAGGCGTCCCGCGGGTCGGATTCGATGGCCCGCTTGAAATAATCCATGGCCCGACGGAGGGTGGTCACGTCCTTTTTTTTCATGGCCAGAGAGGCCTGGACCGTTCCGAGGTTCGACAGGACAACGGCATACTTGGGGTCGAGGGAGAGGGCATGCTCGTAGGCCGTGACGGCGTTCGCGAGGTCGCCCTTGTTCCAGTAAGCCACGCCCAGATAGTTCCACAGCTCCGGGTCCCAGTCGATCATGCCCGAGGCCTTCTGGAGGACTCCAATGGCCTCGTCGTTCCTGCCCCTCTCGGCCAGGACAATGCCGTATTCGATGGCCAGCTTGTAGTTGCGTGGATTGGCCTCCACGCCCGTCTCCAGGACGGCCTCGGCCCCGGCCAGCCGGCGCTGCTTTTCATAAACCGTCACCAGGAAAAGGTAAGGGTTGTCGAAGTCCGGTCGCTCCCGGAGGAGCTCCCGGAGGAGGGTGATGCTCTTCTCGGCCTCCCCCCGGAAATAAAGGTCCTGGGCTTCCTCGAACTTGCGGTTGTAAGGAAGAAGCGTTTTCAAGTCGTCCGGGGGCCCGAACTTATCCTTGGCGGGCGGCTGGAACCCGCCCACGTAACCGAGGCTCTGGAGCTTTTCCCGGGCCGCGGCGTCCAGCCGGGGTCTCGAGGCGGCCGCAGTTCCGGATTCGGACTGGATGAGGTCGGCCAGTTCGGCCTTCTCCCGGGCGACGTCTTTTCCAGCCAGGTTCCTCGATTCATTGAAATCAGTCTTGAGGTCATAGACCTCCGGAATGGGCGAATCGATGAATTTTTTCGAGCCCCTGATAAATCCCCGGAGGGGCGCCCAGCCGCGCCGGTAGTAGGCGTAAAGCGACTCGAAGTAGATCGGCCGCAGCGCCAGGGACGTCAAGCCCTTTCCCTGCAGAACCGGCAGGAGCGACACGCCCTCGAGATAAGCCGGCCGGGGCAGGCCCAGGAGGTCGCAGACGGTCGGGAAGATGTCGATGTGGCAGACGTTCTCCTCCACCCGGCCCGGCTTGACGCCGGGGCCGGAGACGATCAAAGGCACCCAGAGCGTCGAGTTGTAGGCGAAATAGCCGTGGGTCGTCTCGCCGTGCTCGCCCAGCGACTGGCCGTGATCGCCGGTGAAGACGACGACCGTCGAACCGGCCTGGCGCGAATCCTCGAGAAAGCCGAAAAGCTTGGCCAGCGCGGAATCCACGTAAGCCACCTCGCCGCTGTAGGGGTCGTCCTTGAACCGGTCCGAGAACGGCGCGGGGGGCTCGTAGGGCTGGTGGGGATCGAAGAGGTGGATCCACAGGAACCAGGGCCCCGGCCGTCCTTCGAGCCAGGCCAGGGCGCCAGCGACGACGGCCTCCGCTTTTCTCTCGACGAACTGGAAGTCCAGGCCCGTCCCGGACCCGTAGTTTTCATCATAGACGTCGAACCCGCGGTTGAGCCCGAAGCGCGCGTCGAGCGGGAAGGCGCCGATGAAAGCGCCCGTGACATAGCCGTTTTCCTTCAAGAACGTGGCCAGGTTGGGGAGGCTTTCCGGGACCTTGAAGTTGCCGTTGTCGTGGACGCCGTGCCGGAGCGGGGTCGTCCCGAGCAGGATGTTGGTATGGGAAGGGAGGGTCAGCGGCGTGTGGGCGAAGGCGCGGCCAAAGACGACGCCCGACGCGGCCAGGCGGTCGATGCCCGGGGTCTTCAGGTGCGAGGACCCGTAGCAGCTCAGCCGGTCCGGCCGCAGCGTATCGATCGTGACCAGGAGCAGGTTCGGCCGCGGCGGAGCTGCTTTCAAGGGCAGGCCGGAGAACAGGGCCAGGGTGGCGACGACGAGACCGATTCCCGCGGCGCGGCGCGTCATGGACGGGCCCATGGGACCTCCTCTCGAGAGATCCATTCTATCACGGCGGGGGAAGCAGGGGCAAAAAAAAGCCCCTCCCCCCCGGCGGGGGGAGGGGCTTTGAGCATGTGCTTTCTTTGCGGGGTCAGCTTAGAACTGGAACCGGACTCCAAGCCGGGCGATGCGGGGGTTCAGGATCTCGTTGATGTTGTAATTGTTGGCATAGGGAGAATAGGATATGACGCCAGTCGCGGAGATGCTGTAAGTTCCATAGTTCTTGTCGTATCGCCTGTTGACGATGGAGCTGTTGAGCAAGTTGAAGCAGTCGGCCATGAGGTAGATACGTCCCTCACCAAGCTTGACCATCTTCTCGAGGCGCATGTTCAGCTGGTAAAAGACAGGGAGCGTCTGCTTGCCGAAAACGTTTAGATAGAGAGAGCCGGTGCTTCGGTTGTAGGCGTTGGCCCACCGACGGTCGGTGATGGAGATGTACTGGGGGATGACATGGCCGGCGCGAGCATTGAAGGTGAAGGAGACGTTGAAGTCTAAGGGCAGCTGGTAGAGGCCTTCGAACTTGGCCATCCAATGGGAGAAAATGTACTGGTTGATCTTGCCCGAGGCAAGGCCTAACGCAGGCGCATAGAGCTGGTCTTGCTGGGCCCAGAGGTTCGACGGGTTGGTGTAGCCGTTGCCGTAATGATACTTCTGGTCCATGTAGGACAAGGAGCCGTCAAACATCCACCTGTTGGTGAGCCGCTTGTTGAAGACCAGGTCGAGGCCCCAATAGGTCTCGTAGTTCGTGTTGAGCTCGTGGATGAGGTACGGAGTATTGCCGTAGCCGACATTCAGGAGGTAATAATCACGCCCGGCCCCGGCGCCAAAGTCGATACCCTGGTAGGACGTCGGAATCTGGCCGGCAACCCCGTACAGGTTGAAATCCCTGACGACGTTCTGGCCACCGACCGTGTAGTCACCATAAGCGCCGTTGGTATAATAGGCGGGATTCCAGCTGAAATGGTTGTACTTCCTGTAGGTCGCGTTCAGGCCGACGCTGAAGTCCGGCAGGAGCTCGTGATCGACCGTGGCCAGGAGTTCCCAGGTCCGGGACGAAGTGGCATCCGAATTCACGGTGTAGCGTGAAACCCCGGGAACCGTATTACCGGGAGTGAAATTGGCCCACATGTTGCCGTTGTACGGGCCCGTCGGGTCGGCGACGACCGGATTCACAGCGAGGGTCGACCCGCTGCCGGTAAATAAAGGTACGGGAGCGCTAGTGCTGGGGTCGGGGACCATCATCTCGCCGGCCTGCATTTTGCCGTCCGTCGCACCTATAATGGGAGTGCCGTCGGGATTGAAACCTGAAAAGCCGTCCAGCCAATACCAATCCATCCAGGCGCCGAACACTCCGTAGGAAGTAAACAAGCCGGACGCAGAGCCCGTGCCCATGAAGTCGCCGTACATGGAGCCGCTCAGCTTGAGGATGGTCTTGCCCGTGCCGAAGAGGTCATAGGTGATGCCGATGCGCGGAGAAAAGACATTCCACCTGTAGTTGGGCGAGACGGCGGGTTGGTTAACGCCGGGCATGAAGGCCTTGAGCGCGGCCACGACCGACGAATCGAAGTATTGCGTCCAGAGCGGGTTGCTAGTGATGGTCGAGGAAGTGGTCGAATTGATTCCAGGCACCTGGTGGTCGTAGCGGAGGCCCAGGAGGAAGTTGAACCGGCCGGTCGTGACCGTGTCCTGGAAGAAGGCGGCCAATTGCTTGACTTTGTAGTCGAGATTGTACTGGGAGTAGATCTGCCATTCTTGCATATTCGGGGTGTACTTCGGGTTGCCCGTCCCCGCCGGGTCGATATCCTGCCAGTTCAGGTTGTAGAATTTCTCGAGGTTCCCGGGGGTCGAAGAGTCCGTGGTCACGCGGCGGTTAGAGTACTCCACACCCATCTTGATCTCGTGGCTGACGCCGAACAGCTTGTCGTTGAAGTACTGGAGGTTGAGGTTATAGTCGTGCATCGGCCGCGTCGTGATGTAGTACCAGTAGTCCCGATAGATGTCGTTGGTGGCGTCATAGTTCAGGAGGCTCGTCAAGCTGTGGTCGCTGTGGGGGAGCAGCTCGAACGAGGCGTCCATGAAAGCGACCTTGGCGGAGATCAGGAGGTCGTTGCCGATCATCTGCTCGTCCTGGATCTTCCAGATGGGGTCGCCCCAGTGGTAGGGGCTGTCCTGGTCGCGCCCTTCGGGGAAGGACTGGCTGGCGTCCCGCCCGATGAACACCTTGGCGCCCGCTGTGTACAGCGCTTCGAACCGGTTCGAGGGAATGATCTGGGCGTTCAGCTTGAAGTTGTAATCCGTGATGAGCGGCTTGAGGGGCGTGCCGGTGATCGCGAGTTCATTGATATCCTGGACGCCGTAAGACCCCCAGAGCCAGAGCTTATCCTTGATGACCGGACCGCCGACGTTGAAACCGTAGTCCTTGATCTGGTTGATCTTATTGATGGCTGTGACGCCTTGTGTTCTCAGGGCGTCGGTCAGGTTGCTGGCCTGCAACGCGCTGTCGGTCAGGTAGAAGCGGCCGCCGAAGGCGACCTTGTTGCCGCCGCGTTTGGTGACCATGTTCAGGGCGATGCCGCCTGTCTGGATGCTGACGTCCGCGCCACCGGTGACGATGTTCATTTCCTCGAACGAGTCGAAGTCCCAATAAATGGGGGATGAGCCGATGGCCGCCGGGTCGGTGACGACGACGCCGTCAACGGACCAGACGTTGTTGCCGCTCCCGCCGCCCTTGGCGACGTAGACCGCCTGCTGGCCGGACTCGGTGCCGCCGACGTTCTCGCGGTCCATGATGATGGACGGCGACAGCTGCATGATTTGCCAGGGGTCTCTGGCCGTCGGCAGGGATTGCAGGATTTCCTGGGTGACGTTCTTGCCGACCGAGGTCTTCTTGGCGTCGACCGTCGGTGTCACGGCGACGACCGTCACTTCTTCTTCGAGCTTACCCTGCTCCATTGTCAGGTCGATCTTGGATTGCGTTCCCAAGGCGACTATGATACCGGTCTTTTCCTGCTTCTTGAATCCCTGCAGCTCGGCCGTCAACGCATACTTCGGGCTCGGGTCTAGGGACGGGAACCTGAAGATGCCCTGGTCGTCGGTGACGGAGGTGATAGGGGCGCCGGCCGGCGAAATCAGAGTTACGGAGACGCCCGGAAGAGGCGCGCCCTGCGTATCAGTGATATGCCCATAAATGGTGCCGGTTCTCACCTGAGCCATGAGAGAAACGGAAAGAAGCAAGATTGAAAGTACGATGAGGCTCTTTTTCACATTTCCTCCTATAGGAAGATTGCTACCTTATCCTGGAGTGGTTGTCCACTCCTCCTATTCCCCTCCATGTGCACCGGGGATAGAAATCATTCTCACCTCCTTTTCTTCATTGGAATTAGGAAAATACATTTTACCATAATAAGCAATATTCGTGCCATGCGAGATTAGTCAGGTTAGTGAGGCCAAATTGTGAAATATCAGATACTTATGGGGGCGTGGAAATTTTCCGCGACGGATGGGAATCCAATAAATTGGATATTATCCAAAATTCCGAAGGGAAATAGCCCATTTTCCCCATAGCGACCTTTGCCCAGGGGGTAGCTCCTTGACCTCAATTCTCGGGACGTCGTTCGGGCGGCGGGCGGACCGAAGCTCAACTCGTGATGTAGCCCCGCCGATTCAAGACCTTATAGTCTTTCTCTTTCACCTTGACGGAGATTGTCTTGAACGTGCCGGCGCCGGCGCCCGGGGTCGGCGTATAGGAGAGAAGGTAATACGTTTCCGCGGCTTTGAGGGCGTCTCCGACTTCGGCGACTGGATTTTGCGTGGTTTCGGAGATGCCGCCCGTGGTCGCGGAGATCTGCGAAAAGAGCTTGAACACGTCCTCGGACTGCTCCCGCATGGTGATGCCGCCGAATTTCTCCGGCGTCCTTTTCATGAAGAGAAAGTTGACGTCGGCGCCGGAGTCGCAATAGGCCTGGACGATCGTCTTGACGTCATAAGAGATATTCCGGTGGTAGACCTGGAAGAGCTCGTGGAGGTCGGCGAGGATGGTTTGGTTCTCCTGGTTGATGTCGATGAGGGTGTTGAGCATCTGGGGGCTGATTTCCGGCCGGTATTCCTGCTGGTAGAAAAAGAAAAGGAATTTCCGCCCGTCCTGCCGCTTGAGCGCCTGGGCGAAAGCGATGATCTTGTTTTGGTCGATGCTCTGCAGGGCCTCCAACTTAGTCAGGGACTCCCGGTATTGGCTCATGCGCTGTTCCAGCCCGAAATAGGAGACCATCCCACCGGCGGCTTCGTCGCCGCCGGCGATGGGATTCAAGCCCTCGATGCCCTGGACAAGCTGTCTGAGCTCCCGCACCAGGCCGGTGTAGACGAAATTCCCCTGGTTGATGTCTTTCCGGACGATCTCGTCCATCTCCTTGGCCAGGACGTCCTTGGGCTTCTTGGCGAAGGCCGCGGGCGTGAGCATGTAATTCCGGATCGTCGTCTGGATCTCCAGAGTGTCGCCGGGAAGGAGGGCGTTGTTGAAGAAATAGCGGAGGGCCTCGGAGATCTTGGGATTGTATGCATACATCTGAAAGAGCAAATAAAACCGTCTGGCCGTGACGGGCAAGGCGGGACCCTCACCTTCCTGGCGGGTGACCGCGTTCTTGTCGACCTTGAAGAGCGCGTCGATCTTCTGGGGAACGCCGCCCTCCAGGAGCTCGAAATCCCGAAGGGCGAGCCCGTCGACGAATTGTCGGCCGTCGAAAACCCGCACCGCGACGGTCACCGGGGCGGAAGCCTTCTCCTGGGAGAAGGCGGGGGAAAGAACGAAGGCCAAAATGGCCACGACGGCGGCCGGTGCCGAGATCCTTTTATTCCCGGGCATGGGTCTTCTCCTTATTCAAGATTGATGAAGCTTGCGCGCCAGCCAGGAGGGCTTTTTGCATCCTGAAATGACTATATCCCCGCCCGGGGCCGCGGTCAAGGGAGCGGCGTCCGGCAAATTGACTTCCGGGGGGGTTTCTGATAAAAGATAGTAAATGTACAAGTGGATTTCCCGCAAGCTCTTCGGGAGCTATGCCGAACGGACCCTGAAGAGGATCCAGCCGCTCGTCGCGGCCGCCAACGACCTCGAACACCGCATCCAGCCCCTTTCCGACGCGGAACTTCTGGCCAAGACCGCGGAATTCCGGGAGAAGCTCGCCCAGGGCGCCTCCCTCGACGACATCCTCGTCGAGGCCTTCGCCGTCGTCCGCGAGGCCTCCCGCCGGACGACCCAAATGCGCCACTTCGACGTCCAGCTCGTCGGCGGAGTCGTCCTCCACCAGGGAAAGATCGCCGAGATGAAGACCGGTGAAGGAAAAACGCTGGTCGCGACTCTCCCCGCCTACCTCAACGCCCTCGGCGGCAAGGGCGTCCACATCGTCACCGTCAACGATTACCTGGCCAAGCGCGACACGGAATGGATGGGCGCGATCTACCGGTTCCTCGGCCTGACGGTCGGGACGATCCAGTACGACCTGGGCGACGCCGAGCGTCATGCCGCCTACCGCGCGGACATCACCTACGGCACGAACAACGAGTTCGGTTTCGATTATCTCCGGGACAACATGAAGTTCCGGCTCTCCGACCTCGTCCAACGCGAGTTCAACTACGCCATCGTCGACGAGGTGGACTCGATCCTCATCGACGAGGCCAGGACACCGCTTATCATTTCGGGGCCGACCCAGGAATCGACGGCGCTTTACTACAAGGTCGACAGCCTCGTCCGCCGTCTCCACAAAGACAAGCACTTCACGGTCGACGAGAAAACCCGGACTGTCTCCATCATCGAGGAGGGCGTCACCGAGGCGGAGCGCATCCTGGGCGTCACCAATCTCTACGACCTCTCCAACATGGACCTCGTCCACGCCGTCAACACCTCCCTCAAGGCCCACCACCTTTTCAAGCGCGATGTCGATTACATGATCCAGGACGGCAAGGTCGTCATCGTCGACGAGTTCACGGGGCGCCTGATGCCCGGCCGCCGCTACAGCGACGGGCTCCACCAGGCCCTGGAAGCCAAAGAACGCGTCCGGGTCGAGGAGGAGTACCAGACCCTGGCCCAGATCACCTTCCAGAACTATTTCCGGATGTACAAGAAGCTGGCCGGCATGACGGGCACCGCGGCCACCGAGGCCGAGGAGTTCGCGCACATCTACGGCCTCGACGTCCTCGAGATCCCGACGAACAAGACCCTCATCCGCTACGAGTATACCGACATCATCTACCGGACCGCCAAGGAGAAATGGGAGGCCGTCGCCCAGGAGATCACCGAGAGCAACGAGAAGGGCCGGCCCGTCCTGGTCGGGACGATCTCGATCGAGAAGTCCGAGCACCTGAGCAATATCCTCCACAAGAAGAACGTCCGGCACGTCGTCCTCAACGCCAAGTACCACGAGATGGAGGCCCAGATCATCGCCCAGGCCGGGCGGCTCGGGGCCGTGACCATCGCCACCAACATGGCCGGCCGCGGCGTGGACATCCTCCTCGGCGGGAACCCGGAATACCTGGCCCGCGAGCAGCTCAAGAAATCCGGCATCGACCCGGCCAAAGCGACGCCCGAGCAGCTCGAGAAAGTCACGGCCGACGTCGCCAAAACGACCCAGGAGGAGCACGAGAAGGTCGTCGCCCTCACCGGGCTCCACGTCATCGGCACCGAGCGCCACGAATCGCGCCGGATCGACAACCAACTCCGGGGCCGGGCCGGCCGTCAGGGCGACCCGGGCTCATCGCGCTTCTATATGTCCCTCGAGGACGACCTGATGCGGATCTTCGGTAGCGAGCGCATCTCGGGCCTGATGGCTAGGATCGGCATGGGCGAGGGCGTCCCCATCGAGCACCGGATGATCACCCGGGCCATCGAGCGCGCCCAGAAACAGGTCGAAGGCCAGAACTTCACCATCCGCAAGCACCTCCTCGAGTACGACGACGTCATGAACAAGCAGAGGGAGACGATCTACACCCAGCGGAAGGAGATCCTCCAGGGGAAGGACCTGAGGGAGTACTTCTTCAACCTCATCGACACTCTCATCGAATGGATGCTCGACAGCTACGCCAACAAGGAAAAATCGCCCGACGATTGGGACCGTGAAGCCCTGGCCAAAGCGGTCCTGGCCCAGTTCGGGCTCAACACGGAATCGCTCAAGATCGACTGGGCGGTGGTCGTCCACGAAGGGCTCCAGGAAACGCTCGTCAACGCCCTCCGCGCCCTCTACGAGGAAAAAGAGAAAACTCTGGGGCCGTTCATGCGGGAATTCGAGCGAATGATCCTCCTCCAGGTCATCGATTCCCAATGGAAGGATCACCTCCTCGAGATGGACCACCTGAAGGAGGGCATCGGCCTCCGCGGCTACGGGCAGCGGGACCCCCTGATCGAATACAAGAAGGAGAGCTTCGAGATGTTCCAGTCCATGCTCGACCGGATCGAGGAGGACGCCGTCCGCTACCTCTTCCTGATCCAGCCCGTCCTCGAGCAGCCGGTCCCGGAACGGCGGCAGGCCCCGGTCTATTACCAGCAGCCCCAGGGCCCGTCCGGGCAGAGGGCCAGGCAGGCCCGGTCCATGATCCCCGGCAAGCGGAAGAAACGGTGAGGGAGGAGAGACCATGCTCGAAGAAAAGATCCGTGAAGCCCTGACGTTCGATGACGTTCTCATCGTTCCGGACAGGTCCGGCGTCATCCCCGCCGACGCCCGCGTCGCGACGAGGCTCTGCCGCAACATCCCGCTCCACATCCCGGTCGTCAGCTCGGCCATGGACACCGTGACCATGTCCCGAATGGCCATCGCCCTCGCCCAGCAGGGCGGGATCGGATTCATCCACCGCAACCTGTCGATCGAAGCCCAGGCCGAGGAGGTGGACAAGGTCAAGCGTCACGAGAGCGGGATGATCGTCGAGCCCATCACCCTCCGCCCCCAGGACAAGATCAGCAAGGCCCTCGAGGTCATGCGCGAGCACCGGATCTCGGGGCTGCCCATCACGGACGAGACTAATAAGCTCGTCGGCATCCTGACCAACCGGGACATCCGGTTCGAGAGCCGGCTCAACCTGCCCATCGAAAAGATCATGACCAAGAACCTCGTGACCGTCCCCGTGGGGACGTCGTTCGAGGACGCCGAAAAGGTCTTCCATCAGCACAAGATCGAAAAACTCCTCGTCGTCGACGAGACCTTCCATCTCAAGGGGCTCATCACGTACAAGGACATCCTGAAGAAGATCCAATATCCCGACGCGGCCAAGGACGGCCTGGGCCGGCTGAGGGTCGGCGCGGCCGTCGGCGTCGGGGCCGACCGGCTCGACCGGGCCCGGGCCCTGGTCGCCGCCAAGTGCGACGTCCTCGTCATCGACAACGCCCACGGCCACTCCGAGAGGGTCCTGGAGACCGTCAAGCTGCTGCGGAGGGAGTTCCCGGGCCAGGGGCTCATCGCCGGCAACATCGGGACGGCCCGGGCGGCCGAAGAGCTCATCGACCTCGGCGTCGACGCGGTCAAGGTCGGCGTCGGCCCCGGGAGCATCTGCACGACCCGGATCATCACGGGAGCCGGGATCCCCCAAGTCACGGCCATCGCCGACGTCTACAAGGTCACGAGCAAGGCCGCCATCCCCCTCATCGCCGACGGCGGGATCAAGTATTCCGGGGACATCACCAAGGCCATCGCGGCCGGCGCGGACACCGTCATGCTCGGCAACCTGCTGGCGGGCACGGAGGAGTCCCCCGGCGAGGTCGTCATGTACCAGGGCCGGGCCTACAAGATCTACCGGGGCATGGGGTCCCTCTCGGTCATGAAGGAAGGGAAAAGCAGCGACCGCTACATGCAGGACCTCCAGGCCGGCACGAACAAGCTCGTCCCCGAGGGGATCGAGGGCCGCGTCCCGTACAAGGGCAGCGCCATGGCCATCGTCCAGATGCTCGTGGGCGGCCTCAAGGCGGGCATGGGTTACGCCGGCTGCCGGACCATCGACGAGCTCAAGGAGCGGGCCAAGTTCATCAAGATCACCCAGGCCAGCCTCAAGGAAAGCCACGTCCACGACGTGGTCATCACCCAGGAGGCCCCGAACTACCATCTCGATTGAGATGAGGATATCCGCGTCCGGCCCGGGGCGCAGGAACGCGGCAACGAACCGGAAGGAGGGGCGGGCATGTCCAGCTACCTTTTAAAGACTCTGATCGCCACGGTTTTCCTGGGGGTTGGCCTGACGTCCTTCCTCAGCATGATGGCGGTGATGGGAAAGGCGGAGCGGAAAGCCGATCCCGTGAAGCTCCGCAGGCTCCATCGCGCCGCCGGGTTCGCCTACCTCGTCCTGCTCGTCCCCCTCATCTATTTCGGGGCCACTTTTCTGGCCGACCTTGGCGAGGGGATCTCCGTGAGGGCGGTCATTCACTTCGTCCTGGCGGCCCTTCTCCTGGCCCTCGTCATCCTCAAGCTCCTCGTCGTCCGCGTCTACAAGCAGTTCCTGAAATACGCGCCCGGGCTGGGGATGGCCATCTTCACTCTGACCGTGGTCATTTTCCTGATCACGGCGGGCTACTTTTTCCTGCGCGGCGGGGCCCTCGAATAGACTGGGGGCCGCTCCTCAGCGGACCTCTTTGACCCTGTTCCCTTCCTCGAGGACCACGATCTTCGGAGTGAAAAACTCGACCTCGGAGTCCTCGAGATAGGCGTAGGCGGCGATGATGATCGTGTCGCCGACCCGGACCTTGCGGCCGGCGGCGCCGTAGACCCCGACCTGGCGGGATCCCTTTTTCCCCTGGATGATGTAGGTTGAAAAACGCTCGCCGTTGGCAACGTTCCAGACATCGATCCTCTCGTAAGGCGCGAGGCCGGCGACCTTCATCAGGTCCTCGTCCAGGGACAGGCTCCCTTCGTATTCGACGTCGACGTGGGTCACGGTGGCCCGATGGATTTTCGAACGCAGAAAAGCTCTGATCATGGGGGGTTCTCCTCAGACGCGAACGCGGATGTTGTCGATGAGGCGGGTCGAGCCGATGAAGACGGCCAGGGCGATGAGGACATCGCCCCGGATCTCGACAACCGGCTCGAGATTCGCCGGGTCGACGGCTTCGACGTAATCGATGCGCGCGTGCGGCTCGGCTTCGATCATGGACCGGATGCCGGCGATCACCTTTTCTGTGTCCCTCTCCCCTGTCCGTATCGCACTCTCCGCTTGCCAAAGGCTCCTGGAGAGGACGAGGGCCGCCCGCCGTTCGTCAGGAGACAAGTAGGTGTTCCTTGAACTCAAAGCCAGCCCCTCGGGCTCGCGGACGATCGGATAGGTCACGACCTCGACATCCAGATCGAGATCGGCGGCCATCCTCTTGATGATCAAGACCTGCTGGGCGTCCTTCGCGCCGAAAAAAGCGAGGTCGGGGCTGACGATGTTGAAGAGCTTGAGGACAACGGTCGCCACTCCCCGGAAATGGCCGGGCCTGGACTTTCCGCAGAGCCGGTCCTGGAGGCCGTGGACCTCGACGTAGGTTCTAAAGCCGGGGGGATAGATGTCGCCTGCGTCGGGGTAAAAGAGGCAGTCGACGCCCCCGCTCTCCAGGAACGCCGAGTCCTTCACGAGGTCTCGCGGGTATTTATTGAAGTCCTCCCCGGGCCCGAACTGGGCGGGGTTGACGAAGATGCTGACGACTGTGACGCCGGTCCGCTTCTTGGACTCCCGGACGAGGCTGAGGTGCCCCTCGTGGAGATAGCCCATGGTCGGGACGAGGCCGATCCTCTTCTTGTCCATTTTCCACCGCCGGACGAGACTCTTCATCTCGCCGACGGTCTTGACCGTGATCATTTCGCCCGCCCTTCCCTGCCCTTCCGGGGGGCGATCTCCGAGGCCGCTTCCGGCTTGAGATGGTAGGACGTCCGGTCGTCCGGAAACCGGCCGGCCCTGACATCGGCGGCGTAAGAGCCGACCGCCCGGCTGATCGTCCCATGGAGGTCGGCGTATTTCCGGACGAATTTCGGGAGATACCCGCTCGAATAGCCGACCAGATCGTGGAAAACGAGGACCTGGCCGTCGCAGGCCGGCCCGGCCCCGATCCCGATCGTGGGGATCCCGACCTCGTCCGTGACGATCTTCGCGACCTCCATGGGCACGGACTCGAGGACGACCGAGAACGCCCCGGCTTTCTCCAATCCCCTGGCCCCGTCGATGATCATTCGGGCTTCTTCCGATGCCGCTCCCTTGACCCTGTACTGCCCCAGGCGGTGGATCGACTGCGGGGTCAGGCCGACGTGGCCCATGACCGGGATCTCCGCCTCAACCATGGCTCTCACGATCTTCAGCCTCTTTTTTGAGGCCCCCTCGATCTTAACCGCAGAAGCCCCAGCCTCCTTGAGGAAGCGAGAGGCGTTACGGATGGTTTCGTCGGTGCTCAGGTGGAACGAGAAATAAGGCATATCGCCCACGACCAGGGCCCGTTTCACGGCCCGCGTCACGGCCTTCGTATGGTGGATCATCTCGTCCATGGTCACCGGGACCGTGTTCTCATACCCGAGGACGACCATCCCCAGGGAATCCCCGACTAAGATTAGATCGACCCCGGCCTCGTCCAGGATCTTCGCTGTGGGAAAATCGTAGGCCGTCAGGCAGACGATCTTCGGGCCCGCGGTTTTCCGAGCCATGATCAAGGGAACCGTGATTTTGACTGCTGGCTGGTCCGGCATGTTCCGTCCTTTCTCCCCATCCCGCCTCCGCCGCGGGATTGAGGTAAAGTCCATATTCACCGTCCGGTGAGTCCGGTTCCGTGGCCGGAGGCCTCCGGGCCGCGTCGCCTATCCTTTTTTCGCTCCTTTTCCTCCGTAGCTCTGGGGGACATAATAGAGCGAGCTCTTTTTCATGTCCCGGATCTGACCGATCAGGTCCTGGACGTCGTCTTCGCGGTTGAAATCGAGGTCGTCCGCCTTGATGACCAGGAGCGGCGCCGCCTGATAGTTGAAGAAAAAGTAGTCGAAGGCCTCGACGATGTCCTCGAGGTACTTTTCGGAGATGTTTTTCTCGAGGGCGTCGCCCTCCTTGGCGATCCGCCGGGCGAGCGTGGACAGGGAGATCTGGAGGTAGATGACGAGGTCCGGCTTGGAGACCCTCTCGGAGAGGATGCCGTAGATCTTCTCGTAGACCAGGAGCTCGTCGTCCGACAGGGTCTGGTAGGCGTAGATCTTGTCCTTTTCGAAGAGATAATCGCAGATGATCCGGTCGACGAAGAGGTCCCTCTGGAGGAGGCGGACCTGCTGGTTGTAGCGGTTGGCCAGGAAGACGAGCTGGGTCAGGAAGGACGACCCTTCCTTCTCGTTGTAGAAATCCTTGAGATAGGGGTTGCCGACGTGGTCGAAGACGACCTTGCCCCCGATCCGCTGGGCCAGGATATTGGCCAGCTGGGTCTTCCGCGACCTGAAAACGCCCTCGATCGCGATGTGCTTGAACGGAATTTCAAGGGCGCTTTTCATACCCATCTCGGAAAACCGCCTTGGTTATACCGGATAAGGTCCGGCAAGTCAACGGGAAATTCCCCCATCCCTAGGGCTTGGGCTTCTCCATGGGCACAACGATCCAGGCGATCATGTAGAAGAGGGTCATCGGCAAAACAGCCGTGACCAGGCAGACAGCGACGAAGATCAGCCGGACGAGCGAGACGTCCATGTCGAAATACTCGGCCAGGCCGCCGCAGACTCCACCCAGCATCTTCTGGGTCACGGACCGATAAAGCTTCTTGGGCATGTCGTGAGCTCCTTTCACCGAGTTGGGTCCCGGGTCCACTCTATTATACGAAATTTCTGCTTTTTTCGCCCTCATTCGGCCCGCGAGACGGGAAAACGGCCAGGCATTCCCCTTGACTCGAACCGGCCGTCCGTTTAGGATGGGAAGCGGAATCATCCATCCGCGGAGGAGTTCATCATGAACGGCTGGACCGGGCAGATCCTGAGAGTCAACCTGACGACGAAAACGTCCAAGATCGAGACCTTTTCCGAGGAATTCGCCCGCAAGTGGATCGGCGGACGCGGTTTCGCCGTCAAGATCCTTTACGACGAGCTCAAGCCCGGCATCGATCCCCTGGGCCCCGACAACAAGCTCATCGTGGCCGTCGGCCCCATCGCCGGCATCCCCGCCCCGAACACAGGGAAAACGGTCGTGGCCGCCAAGTCCCCCATCACGGGAGGCTACGGAGACGGCAACCTCGGGACCCGCATCACCGAGCACCTGCGCAGGTGCGGTTACGATGCCCTGATCGTCGAGGGCCGGGCCGACCGGCCGACCATGCTCTACATCGAGGACGATAAGGTCGAGTTCCTCCCGGCCGATGAGGTCTGGGGAAAAGGGACCTATGCAACGAACGACTGGATCTATGCCAAGTACGGCAAGGGGGTCGGCGTCCTCAACATCGGCCAGGGCGGCGAGAACCTGGTCCGGTACGCCGTCATCCGCAGCCTGGAGGGCCGGGCGGGCGGCCGGCCCGGCATGGGCGCGGTCATGGGCTCCAAGCGGCTCAAGGCCATCGTCGCCAAGGGGACGAAACCTATTCCCCAGGCGGACCCGGCCGGGATGAAAAAGCTCGGCCATGACGACCTGAAGAAGGTCCATGAGATCGACAAGCAGTCCGGCTGGTCCATCCAGAGCACGACCGGGGTCCTCGCCTGGTGCAACGAAGTCGCGGCCCTCCCCGTCCGGAACTTCCGGAAAACGCACCATCCCGACGCCTGGAAGGTGGACGGTGAGAGGCTGAACAACGCCCGGATCGCCACCTACGGCTGCCCGAACTGCACCATGCGCTGCGGCATCACCATCCACGACGACGCAGGCCGCGAGTCCGAGCTCGACTACGAGAACGTCGGGCTTCTCGGCCCCAACCTGGAGATCTTCGACCTGCCCCAGGTCGCCGCCCTGAACTACATGTGCGACGACTACGGGATCGACACGATGTCGGGCGGCTGCGTCCTCAGCTTCTACGCCGACGCCGTCGACCACGGCGCCGTCGCCGGCGATATCAGGTTCGGGGAGGCCGAGAAGTTCAAGAAGATCCTGACCGCCATCGCCCTTCGTCAGGGCGAGGTGGGCAACCTCCTGGCCGAGGGCTCGCTCCGGGCTGCCAGGAAGATCGGCAAGGGCTCGGAAGCCTACGCCATGCAGGTCAAGGGCCTCGAAGTCGCGGCCTATAACTGCAAGTTCATCCCGGGCATGGCCCTGGCCTTCGGGGTCAGCCCGATCGGCGCCCATCACAAGGAGTCCTGGGTCATCACCTTTGAGCTCAAGCAGACCTCCCGCGAGTCCTACGGGCCCGAGAAGGCCCAGAAAGTTATCGACCTTCAGCGGATCCGGGGCGGCCTCTTCGAGTACATCGTGGCCTGCCGCTTCCCCTGGATCGAGCTCGGCTGGGGCCTCGAGAACTACCCGAAGTATTTCAACGCCGTCAGCGGCCTCAACTGGACGCTGGACGATTTCTGGACGGTCTCCGACCGGGTGTACGCCATGATCAAGCTTTTCTGGCTCAGGGAATACCCCCAGACCGACCGGAAGCTCGACTACCCGCCGGCCGTCTGGTTCGACCCGGCCAACGTCGACACGGAAGGACCGATCGCCGGCCAGCACCTCGAATATGACAAGTACGACGGGCTGCTCCAGCATTACTACGATATCCGCGGCTACGACCGTCGCGGCATCCCGACCCGGGCTACGCTCGAACGGCTCGGGCTGGCCGCGGAAGCCAAGGCGGCGGAAAAGTTCGGGTCCCTGACCTGAGATCGCGACGGGGAAGAGCCCGAGGGTCATCCCGGGAGAGAGCGATGAAGATCACCGTCAAGCTGATCGGGCCGTTCGTCAACCAGCTCGGCTTCAGCGAAAAGGAGATGGAGGTCGCCCTGTCGTCGACGGTCGAGGGGCTCCTGGCTCTGGTGGGCATCGACAAAGCCCGGCCTCGGATCGTCACCCGGAACGGCCGGGCCGTCGCCCCGGGCGAAGAGGTCCGTGAGGGCGACCGGATCGTCATCTCTCCTCTCTACTCGGGGGGATGAGATGATTCATGAAATCCTGATCGACGGAGAATGGCGGCAGGCCTCCCATCCCGCCGGGTCTTTCAGTACGATCGACCCTGGGACCGGGAAGCATCTTCCCGGCGCCTACCCGATTTCCACATGGACGGACATCAAGGACGCTCTTGAAGCCGCGGCCCAGGCCGTCGATGAGCTTGCCCGGGCCGGCCCGGACCGGATCGCCGCGTTTCTCGAGGCGTTCGCCGAAAAGGTCGATGGCCGCCGCGAGGAACTCGTGGCGATGGCCCATCTCGAAACGGCCCTCCCGGTTGAACCGCGTCTCAGGTCCGTGGAGTTCCCCCGCCTGGTCGATCAGCTCCGTCAAGCGGCCCAGGCCTGCCGTGACCGTTCCTGGTGCCGGGCCACCATCGACACGAAGCTCGACATCCGTTCGAAATACGCCCCGCTCGGCGGCCCGATCATCATCTTCAGCCCGAACAATTTTCCCTTCGCCTTCAACGCCGTCGCCGGCGGAGATTTTGCGGCCGCGCTGGCCGCCGGAAACCCCGTGATCGCCAAAGCGAACCCGGGGCATCCCGGGACAACGCGGATCCTCGCCGGGGCGGCCCCCGAATCCCTCAAGGCTTCGGGATTGCCCGGAGCGGCCGTCCAGGTTCTCTATCATTTCGCCGCAGAGGAGGGCCTGCGGCTCGTGTCTCATCCTTCCGTGGGGGCGACGGCGTTCACCGGCAGCCGCGCGGCCGGGATGAAGCTCAAGGAGGCCGCCGACCGGGCGGGAAAACCCATCTACGTCGAGATGTCGAGCGCCAACCCGGTCTTCATTCTTCCTGGGGCGATCGAGGAACGGGCGGCGGATATCGCCGGAGAGCTTTTCAATTCCTGCCTCCTCGGCTCGGGTCAGATGTGCACGAGGCCGGGGCTCGTGGTTCTCGTCGACAGTCCCGGGAGTCGAGCCTTGATCGGGCAGGTGAAGGATTTGTACGTGAGCTCGGAGCCTGGAATTCTCCTTGGGCCGCAAGTCCTCGAAGGGCTCAAGGAGGCCTCGGCCCGGCTCGCCCGGTCGGGAGCCGAGCTCGTCACAGGAGGGCGAGAAGCTGGCGGCCCGGGATTCAGGTTCCAGCCTACGCTTTTCCTCCTTTCAGGCGCCGGATTTCTCCGGAACCCGAGGTATTTCCAGGTCGAATCCTTCGGAACCCTGTCCTTGATCGTCCTGGCGCGGGACATCGGCGAGTTAAAGGAGATCGCGTCCAGCCTGGAAGGTCAGCTGACGGCGACGATTTATAGCCACAGCGGCGGCCATGATGACGCCGTCCATGATGCGATCGAGCCCTTTCTCCGGCGGAAGTCCGGCCGGCTGCTGAACGACCGGATGCCCACGGGCGTCGCCGTCTCGCCAGCCATGAACCACGGCGGCCCCTACCCCGCCACCGGGCACCCGGGGTTCACTGCGGTTGGTTTTCCGGCCTCGATCCTCAGGTTCGCCGCCCTTCAGTGCTACGATCACGTGCGACCGGGCCGTCTGCCCGTGGAATTGCGCGACGAAAACCCCACTGGAAAAATGTGGCGGCTGATCGATGGCGACTGGACGCAGAAAAGCCTCTAAAAGGGGACATTTTTATTATTCTCCGGCTTCCGAAGCGGATCCTGGCGGTTGCGCTGATCTAGATCGTCCCCATCCTCATGAACATCTTCGCCCGGGCGGTCATGGGCTGGAGATACTGAATCCTCCTGAGCGTCCCTTTTTTTGTCCTAGCGATAGAGGCAGAGGTAAGACGTGTCGGCCGCGACCTTGAGCTGGAATTTTTCCTTGGCCTCGACCGTGAAGCTGGCTCCGGGGCCGTAGTCCTTCCAGGCGTCGCTTCCCGGCAGCTTGACCGTGAGCTTGCCTGTGATGACCGTCATGATCTCGACCGTCGAGGTCCCGAATTCGTACTCACCCGGGGCCATGACGCCGATCGTCGCCGGGCCCTCGGCTGTCTCGAAAGCCAGCGACTTGACCTTGCCGTCGAAATACTCATTGACCTTGAACATGATGACCTCTCATTTTGACAAGCAGTTCCACGACCAGGTTGGCCTGCATGTTAGCGACAATGCCTACCCGCGGCGCCATCGGACTGACGCCTGCCGGGCACTGGCTTTCCTCGTCGCCGCAGATATAGAGGTTCCCCAGCCGGCGGGCCCGGAGCTTCCGGTTTTTCCCGTACCCCGCGAGGCCCGAAGCCGCCACAATCGGCCGGCCCGGGAAGCGGCCGAGGCAGGCCTCGATCAGCATCTCCTTGGCCCCGGCCTTGTCGAAGGCCTCGACCAGGACGTCGACCGAGCGGAAGATCCCGGCCGCGTTTCTCCGGGTGATCCTGACGTTGTGGATTTCATAGACGGAGAACGGGTTGACCCTGAGGAGGTTCTCCATGAGGGCCTCGACCTTGACCCGTCCGACCTGGTCGACGTAATACTGCTGCCGGTTGAGATTCGAGGGCTCGATCCGATCGAAGTCGGCGATCACGAGGCGGCCGACCCCGGCCCGGGCCAGCGAGATCGCCACGTTGGACCCCAGCCCCCCGGCCCCCGCAATCCCGACCGAGCTCCGGCGGAGGATGTCCAGGACGGCGGGGTCCCGCCGCGAAAAATAATCCTTGGCGAACTTGAGAGACGATTCCGTCACGGCGCCCTCCTCCGAAGGCCGTCCTCAGGGTTTCTTCGGGGACGGCCCGTCCCGGTCGATGACGAGAGAGATCTTTCTCGGGTCCGGGTCGATTCCGCTCAGGGACGTGACCATGCCCAGGACCGTTCTCTCGATGAAGGTCCGGACGAACGGATTCAGGATGACTTCCCGGCCATCCACTTCCAGCTTGATTTCCGGCATCGCGTCCTCCCCCTGGGACAGGATCAGGTCGCAGATCTCGGCCGTCTGCGACAGCGTGAAAACGGGGACGGCCGTCCCCGGCGGGGCGCCGCGGTCCGAGACGACGGCCAGGAGCTCGTCCGGAGGCGTCTGGACGATGTCAGAGACGCCGGAGCGCAGGACTTCGATCTTCCTGATCCCGCGCGCCTCTTTCCCGCCTTCGAGGAGGACGATGTCCGCTCCGTCGAACGCCTTTCCGGCCAGGGCCCGCAGGCCGACGTCCCTCGCCCGTTGAAGGACGGCCCACTCCTCGGACGAGACCATGGCCACCCCGTCGGCCCCCGCCCGGGCGTACTTCCAGGTGTCCTTGCCCTCCGTGTCCAGCATGAACCCGTGGGCGCAGTGCTTGACGGCGAACGTCCGCAGACCCCTCCGCTTGAACTCGCTGATGAGCCCGGTGAGAAGAAGGGTCTTCCCCGTCTCGGAAAGACCCACGGCGGCGACGATCCTCATCCTGTCCGCACCCTGTTTCCGATTGTTTGTCCGCGCAATTTATAGCATACGGCCGGGAGCAAGTCAAAAACGGTTTGAATTATTCCGGCGTTTCGATATAATCCCCGTTTCATGGCCCCAAGACCATCCCATCCGCAAAGAGGTCCATCATGAATATCTGGATCACCAAAACCCCGGCGCAGATCGACGAGGCCTCGGAGCACTCGCAACTCAAGAAGAACCTGAGGGCGATCGACCTGGCCGCCCTGGGCATCGGATCGGTCGTCGGGACGGGCATCTTCGTCGCCACGGGCCAGGGGGCCCAGCTGGCGGGCCCGGGCGTCCTCCTGTCGTTCATCATCGCCGCCGTCACCTGCGGGTTCTGCGCCCTGACTTATTCCGAGCTCGCCTGCATGTTCCCGGTCGCGGGCAGCACCTACTCCTATTCCTACGTCGCTTTCGGCGAGGTCATCGCCTGGATCATCGGCTGGGACCTGATGCTCGAATACCTGGTCGCCGCGAGCGCCGTGGCCTCGGGCTGGTCGACGACGTTCATCGGGCTCATCCAGAGCGCCGGCGTCAAACTGCCGAAGGCCCTGCTCACGCCGCCCATCACCACCAATGCCGCCGGCAAGATCGTCCTCTCGGGCGGCGTCGTGGACGTTCCGGCCATCGTCATCACCCTGCTCATCACCTGGATCCTCTACATCGGGATCAAGGAGAGCGCCAAGATCAACAATATCATCGTCCTCGTCAAGATCATCGTCATCCTGCTCTTCGTCTTCCTCGGCGTCCGGCACGTGAGCCTCTCCAACCTCCAACCCATGATGCCGTTCGGCTGGAAGGGCATCATGGCCGGGGCGGCCATCATCTTCTTCGCCTATATCGGCTTCGACGCGGTCTCCACGGCGGCCGAGGAAACCAAGAACCCTAAAAAGGACGTCCCCCTGGGCCTCATGCTCTGCCTGGGCGTCGTCATCATCCTCTATGTCTCGGTGGCCTTCGTCCTGACGGGGATCGTCCCCTACAAACTGATCGACGTCGGCAACGCGCTGCCGGCCGCTCTGGCCCGGATCGGGATTCAGTGGGGAGGGGCGATTGTCGCCACGGGAGCCATCATCGGCATGATCTCGACCCTGCTCGTCACCCTCTACGGCCAGATCCGGATTTTCATGGTCATGGCCCGCGACGGGCTCCTGCCCGCCGGGTTCTCCAGGGTCCATCCGGTGCACAAGACGCCCCACATCTGCACCTGGATCACGGGCGTCGCGACGGCGGTCATCGCCGGCCTCTTCCCGCTGCCGATGATCATCGACCTCTGCAACATCGGGACTCTCTTCGCCTTCGTCCTCGTCTCCGTGGGCGTCATTGTCCTGAGGAAGACGCGGCCCGAGGTCGAGCGGAAGTTCAGGACGCCGGGCGTCCCTTTCACCCCGCTCGTCACGGTCGCCTTCTGCTTCTACCTGATGTACAGCCTGCCGAAGATCACCTGGATCCGCTTCGGCGTCTGGCTCTTGGTCGGGCTCCTGATCTACTTCCTCTACGGCGTCCGCCACAGCAAGCTCCAGGTGCGGCCGGCGAAATAGCCCGGGCTCGGGCCGGACGTATTGTCCGGGGCTGAGAAGGCCGGGTCCGGCACGGAATAAAGTTGACCTGGTCCCAAACTCTTGCTATGATACGCCGCGTCTCCGAGTCCGAGGCGCTAACGCCCTCAGTGGCCACGCCCTCCGACCGATAGGGAAAAACGGGAAACGGTTTTTCCTCCCCTTCTCGAAAAGGAGAACGTCATGAAGCGTCCGGTTTCCTCCCCCCTCGCGATCCTCGCTTTGGTCCTGGTCGCTTTCGGGCTCTGCCTGAGCCCGATCGTCCTCGCCGGCCAGGAACAAACCCCGGAGAAGACGAAAAAAGAGCAGGAAAAAGAACAGGAAAAGCCGGTCAGGATCACGGAAGAGATCCAGGTCATCGGCAAGGCGCCCCGGGAAATACCGTTGGCGACCGTCACCACGATCGAAGCCACGACCATCCAGCAGCTGAGGCCCCTGGACCTGTCGGAGGTCCTTAATTACGCCCCGGGAGCTACGGTCACCCTCGGGGGGAAAGGTGAATACACCCTGAAGCTCCGCGGGATCGACTCGGGGCGGATCGCCCTGCTCGTCGACGGGGTCCCCATCGTCGAGCCCTATTTCGGGACCTTCGACCTCAAGACCGTCTCCACGGGCGGCGTCCAGTCCATGCAGATCACCAAGGGCCCGTCCTCGGTCCTCTACGGCCCGAACACCCTGGGCGGGATCGTCAATGTCATCACCCGGCGCCCGACCTCAGACCCGAGGGTCTACCTCACGCTGGCGATGGGCAACCAGAACACCCGGGGCGCCGGGGCCGATACGGCCCTCCAGCTCGGCAAGGTGGGAGTTGTGGCCTCCGCCCTCTATCAGGACTCCGGCGGCTTTCGCTACACGGACCCCTCCGGCGTCAAGCAGGACCGTCTCCTGAGCGACTACCAGCGGTTCAACCTGAGCGGCAAAGTCATCTACAACCCCTCGAGCACGAGTGAGATCATGATCAACGCCGATCGCTATCATTCGGCCTACGGCATTCCACCGACCCTCTTCGGGCGGGCCCGCTACTGGCGCTTCAAGGACTGGGACCGGACCTCGGTCAGCGCGGGCGGGTACACATCGATCGGGGACAAGGCCTTCGTCCGCTTCCGGGGCTACTACGTGAGTTATTACAACGTCCTGGACCAGTACGCCAACGGCTCGATGGCCGCCCTCTCGGCCGAGAGCACCTATGATAACCCCATCTATGGTTTCTTCGGGCTCGGCGAGTACTCGCCGGCGTCGTGGAATTCCCTGAAGGCTAGCGTCTATTATGAGGCCGACAAGACCCGCCAGCAAGACGATACGGCCCTGCCCTGGTACGGGTACCAGCAGAAGATGTTCTCGGTCGGGCTCGAGGACCACATCAGCTTCCTCGAGGACTGGAAGCTCATCGTGGGCGCCAGCGTCGACAGCCTCCGCAAGTTCATCGGCGGGACGACGACGAAGGTCAATCCCCTGGTGGGCCTCAAGTATTCGCCGATCGACGCCCTGGACATCCATATCTCCTATGCCACGAAATCCAAGTTCCCCTCGATGCGGTCGCTCTATTCCTTTTCGAGCGGGAACCCCGACCTCAAGAGCGAGTTCGGCCGGAGTTTTGAGCTCTCGGCGACCTACAACAAGGGATTCTTCCTGACCGGGTCGTTCTTCCTGAACACGCTCCGCGACTTCATCAATACAGTCCTGCTGCCCGACGGAACGCGGCGGTATTACAACATCAACAAAGCCCGGATCAACGGCTTCGAGCTCCAGGCCCAGAGGGCATGGACCTGCGGAGGGTTCGGGCTCGACACCCTGCTGAACTATACATTCCTCGACCACAGGGACGAGACGGACAACCGGCCGCTCGATGCCCTCCCGAAGCATAACGGGACGTTCGAGGTAGGATTCAGGGCCCTGAGCCGCCTGCGCCTCGGCCTGACCGGCATCCTGGCTTCCGAGTCATGGTACTGGAACTCGAGCACGTCGGCGCTCCTGACCATCCCCAGTTATTTCAGCCTCGACGCCGTCCTGAGCTATGCCGTCGGGGATTTCGAGCCCTTCATCCGCGTCACCAACGTCTTCAACCACTATTTCTACACGGAACTGGGCTTCCCCTGGAGGGGGAGGTTCCTTGAGGTGGGGCTCAAAGCGGGGCTGTTCTAGGCCAGGCCGAGGTCCTGGTCGATCCCCTGCATGGCCGCGATGGCGATGGAGATGAACTCGTCCAGGCCGAGGCCGAGGTTGACACACTGTTCGATCTCCTCGCGCCGCGCTCCCCGGGCGAAGCTTTTCTCCTTGTAGCGCCGCTTGACGAACTCAAGGTCGATCCCCTTGAGCTTTTTATCGGGATGCATCAGGGTCGCGGCGATGATCAGCCCGGTCAGAGGGTCGATGGAAAAAATGGCCCAGTCCATCGGCGTCAGGCAGGGCACCTTGCCGGCATGGGCCTGGACGGCCTGGATAATGGCCTCGTCGATGCCCTTGTCCCGGAGGATCTTGACGGTCTCTGTGGTGTGGAGCTCGGGGCTTTTTTCGGTGACCTCGTAGTCGAGGTCATGGAGGATGCCGGCCAGGCCCCAGGGCTCGGGGTCGTGCCCCAGCCGGACGGCGATCGCCCTCATGCAGGCCTCTACGGCGAGGCAATGCTTGATCAGGTTCTTGTTCTTGAGATGCTGCTTCAGAAGTTCCAGGGCTTCTTCGCGCTTCATGGGGTCACTCCTTTCTCGAAGGCCGATTCTAAAGCTTTTCCGGGCCGTTTTCAACGCCGGACGGCACTCGGCTTGCCCAAGGTCCCGACGGGGCGCCTGTCCCGTTTGAGGAAGACGATCTTCTCCCCCGCCGAGGCCGGGTCCGGCTCGATGATGACGAGATAAGGCGTGGCCCACTCGGCCCCGGCCCGGAGGTCGGCCGCCGCCCGGTAGCTCCCGGTCCGGAAGCCGGCCTGGAGATCGAAGCCGACGATGTCCGGCGAGGCTGAGGAAACGAGGACGACGCCATCGGCCACGAAGAGCCCGTGGACGACCCTCGAAGGGACGGGTTGCCACCAGGCGATCTCGCCGTTCCGCGCCCTGAGGCCATACGCGACGCTATCCGAGGCCGCGAAGATGACCAGCTTCCCGGCCGGCCTCGGGGGGCGGACGGGCGCGCCGGGCAGCCGGAAAACCCATTTCTTCTTCCCGGTCGCCGCCGCCAGGCAGTAGAAATAGCGGTCCTCTGTCCCGAAATATATCCGGCCGTCCGAGGCCCCGGGATCGACGCGGACAGCGCCCCGGGCGGCGAACGTCCAGATGGGCTTCCCGTTATTATCCAGGGCGTAGACGCGGCCGTTGTCCGTGCCGAAAAAGACAAGGCCCCCCGAAAAGACGGGGCCGGAGCGAACGGTCGCCCCCGCCTTGTACTCCCAGGCGGGCTGACCGTTTTTTTGAACGTCGAGAGCGGCGATGAGGCCGTTCCCGCACCCGAAATAGATCCGGCCTTGGATTTCGCGGACGGGGGTCGTCACCGGGTCCGACGGCGTCGTCTTAAGGATCGTGCGGCCGTCAGGATCCAACACGTAGATCGTGTTCCCTTCATCGCGGACCGAAATCGACTCGTCGCCGAGCTCCGGGCCCGAGGGCAGGGGCCGGTCGGCCTTGAACCTCCAGAGGATCCGCTGGGAAAGGACGTCGACACTGTAGAGAAAGCCCTCTTCCGTCGTGAAGTAGGCCGTCCCGAAGCGGACCTTGACGGGCCCGTTGGCCGTCCCCTCGAACGGCAGCGCCTTTTCTTCGATCAGGGGAAAGCCGAGCGTCTCAGGGCGCGGGGCCATGTTCAACCGGACGGGCCGGCAGAAAAAGAGCGGGAGGCACAGGGCCAGGGCCAGTAGCGCGGCGACGGTTCTTTTCATCTCGTTGACGTGCCAACTATAGCATGATTCATCAGACGCGCAAACTGACGACATGATAAAGGTAAGGGGCACGGTGCTAGTCCCCGCCCGCCCGAGGCGGACGGGGACGCACCGGGACGGGACCCCTCCGAAAGCGGTTTTGCAAAAACGGGCCCAAACTGCTATCATCCGGTTCCAGGAAACCGGCATGGTCAACTACATCCTTCTCTACAAGATCCGCAGGATGGTCAAGAGGATCATCAAGGACAAGATCGCGGACGACGAGATCGCCACGACCCCCAAGTCGTGCATCGGCTGTCTGGCGGACGACATCAGTTGGGAAGTCTATTACCTGCTCAAGGAAAAGGAAGAGAAGGACGGGCCGCCGGCGGCCGAGGGTTGACGCCTAGGACGGCTTCCCGGCTCTGATCTTGGCCTTCAGGGCCTCCCACCACTCGATCCGCTTGCGGACCTCTTTTTCGAAGCCGTAGGGCCCGGGCTCGTAATATTTCCGGCCTTTCATCCGTTCCGGGAGAGTCTCCATGTCGGTCGTCGAGCCCGCGAAATCGTGGGCGTACTTGTAATCCTGCCCGTAGCCGAGCTCCTTCATGAGAGGCGTCACCGGGTTCCGGATATTGAGGGGGACGGGCTCGTGGGGGCTTCGCTCGACATCTTTCACCGCGGCGCCGAACGCGGAGTAGACGTGGTTGCTCTTGGGCGCGGATGCGAGGTAGACGACGGCCTCGGCCAGGGCCAGCTCGCCCTCCGGGGAGCCTAGGAAGTCGTAAGCCTCCTTGGCGTGGAGGGTAACGGCGAGCGCCTGCGGGTCGGCCAGGCCCACGTCCTCCGAAGCGAAGCGGACGAGCCGCCTGGCGACGTAGAGGGGATCCTCGCCCGCGGCGATCATCCGGGCCAGCCAGTAGAGCGAGGCGTCGACGTCGCTGTTCCGGAGGCTCTTGTGGAGGGCGGAGATCAGGTTGTAGTGCTCCTCCCCGTCCTTGTCATAGAGGAGAGTCCGTTTCTGGAGGGCCTCCTGGACGTTCTCGAGCGTTATCGAAGGCCCCTTCGTCAGGCTGGAGGCGATCTCCAGCGTGTTCAGGGCCCGACGGGCGTCGCCATTGGCGAAGTCGATGAGCAGGTCCAGGGCACCGGCCACGATCTCGAGCTTGAGTTTTCCAAGCCCCCGTTCCTTGTCCCCGAGCGCGTCTCTGGCAATCCGCGCCAGGGCTTCCCGGTCAAGCTCTTTGAGGACGAGGACCCTCGTCCGCGACAGGAGGGGGGCGATGATCTCGAAGGAGGGGTTTTCGGTCGTCGACCCGAAGAGGACGATGTCGCCCTTTTCCACGTAGGGCAGGAAGGCCGCCTGCTGGGCCTTGTTAAACCGGTGGATCTCGTCGATGAACAGGATCATCGGCTTCCCGTAGAGCTTGCGCTGCGCCTCGGCCCGGGCCATGAATTCCTTGACTTCCTTGATCCCGGAAAGGACGGCGCTGAAAAACTCAAAAGGCAGGTCGAAATGCCGGGCAAGCATGATGCCCAGAGTGGTTTTCCCGGACCCGGGCGGACCCCAGAAGATGATGGAGACCAGCCGGTTGTTTTCGATAAGCTCGGAGAGGATCTTGCCCTTGCCCAGGAGGTGGTCCTGACCGTAAACGCGGTCGAAGGTCTGCGGCCGCATCCTCTCGGCGAGCGGCGTGTGCGTTTCCTTATCCCGAGCTGTCGGTCTGTCGGCCATGGCAAGCGACCAGGCCCGGATTATATCACACTCTCCCTTCCGCTCGCCTTGACCGCCGGGCGCGAAAATGCTAATCTTGGGTTTCCCGGAACGCCCGTGAGAAACGAAACCGCCGAACCCAAGCTCTTCAGGGACGACAAGCCCAAGGGAAAGCTCGTCTACAGGTTCGAGGAAGCCGCGCGGCTGGCCAAGCTCGACCCGGAAACCCTCGAGTCCTGGGAAGCGGAATTCCCGTTCCTCAACGCCGGCCGGACGGGGAGCGGCCAGAAGTTCTTCCGGCAGAAGGACCTCGACATCATCCTCCGGATCAAGGAGCTGCTGTCCGAAAAAACCTTGACCATGGCCGGCGTCAGGCGCCGGATCGAGGAGGAATTCGGCCTTCTCCCTTCACTTCCCATCCATCCGGAGAAGCTCCGGAAGGCCCTCTACAACGTCAGAGGCGAGCTCCAGGAGATCGCGACCTCCCTCGAAAAAAAGCCCAAAAAGGGCTAAGAATATCCGTTTTTTCTGCTATAATGAGAGGCCCCGGTTCGGGACGTGGCGCAGCCTGGTAGCGCACATGCTTGGGGTGCATGGGGTCGGCGGTTCGAATCCGCCCGTCCCGACCATTTTATTATCATTCGAGGGTTCCGTTCATGAAGATCGGCGTCTGCGGGATGGCCTGCGAGAAGTGCCCCAGGATGGTCAGGGCCGAATGTCCTAACGGCGCGGCGGGATGCGTCCCGAAAGAGAACAAGTTCTGCCGGATCGCCACCTGCGCGTTCGAAAAGGGCGTCGCCCTCTGTTTTGAATGTTCCGAATTCCCCTGCGAGACGACCAAGAGCGGGCCCATCGCCTACGGATACTGCCAGTATATTTCGGGGAAAGTCTGACGGCAAAAAAGGAGAGACGCCATGGCCTCCAGCCCAAAAGAAAAAAACGCGGAGGACTTGAAGGCGAAGGCCATCGATCTCCCGGCTCTGGTCCAGTATCAGGACGGCGCGGTCGTCAGCCGCGAGATCGTCCGTGAGAAAACGGGGACGGTGACGGCGTTCGCCTTCGACCAAGGCCAGCAGCTCAGCGAGCACACGGCCCCCTTCGACGCCCTGGTCATCGGGCTCGACGGGGCGGCCGACATCACGATCGCCGGCCAGGCCCACGCGCTCAAGCAGGGCGAGATGATCATCATGCCCGCCGGGATCCCCCACGCCCTCAGGGCCGTTTCCCGGTTCAAGATGCTCCTCGTCATGATCAAGAAGTAGGCCGTTGACGAGCGCAACAGCGAAACGCGGCCCGGGCGAAAAGCCCCTCATCCTCCTGACCAACGACGACGGCTTTTTCCGGGAGACGATCCAGGTCCTTTATCGCCGGCTCCGGACGATCGGGATGACCTATATCGTCGCGCCGGACCGGGAAAAAAGCGCTTCGTCACTGTCCATCACCCTCCGCCAGCCCCTCCGCATCCACCACATCAAGCCCCGGATCTGGGCCGTCGAGGGAACGCCGGGGGACTGCATTTACTTCGCCCTCCAGAAGCTCCTCCCCCGCCGGCCCGACCTGATCATTTCGGGGATCAATCCCGGGCCGAACCTCGGCCAGCAGGACATCAACTACTCTGGGACGGTCGCCGGAGCGCTCCAGGGGACTTTCCTCGGTGTTCCGTCCGTGGCTGTTTCCATGCTCCCGGACGCCCGCGGCCGTTTCGCGATCTCCCTCGCCGCGGACGTCGTCCGGCGCATCGCCGAGACGATCTTGGCGGCGGGTCTTCCCGCGGGCGTCACCCTGAACGTCAACGTCCCGCCCCCTCCGCTCAAAGGCGTCAAGATCACCCGGCTCGGGTGGAAATTCTACGATCCCGAGATCATCGAGAAGAAAGACCCCCGGGACTCGTCCTACTTCTGGATCGGGACCGGGACTCCCAGGAGGGTCGGCGACAAGGGCATGGACGTCATCGCCGCCCACGAGGGATATATCTCGCTGACCCCCCTGCACACCGACATGACCGCCCACCACTCCCTGGCCTCGCCGAAGCTCCGACGCCTGGCCAAGACACTTGCCGGCCTTAATATCGGGTAATAACCCAAGTGAAATCGACCTCCGGGCGGCGACGATAGCCGTCCGAAAGCCCCCGTCGCGGAGGGGGGCCGGCAGGGAGCGGATTCTGAGGAGCGACCAGCAGAAGTGCGGCGGAGTGGCTCGGAGCCGCACTTCTGATAAATATCTGAAACAAATCTTAGGTCCTGATTCCGCGGATACGCCTCCAAGCTGGCGGGGGAACCGACGGGACTGGATCCCGGGGACCGGGGGATGAGGGCGGCCTCAGCGCTGCCTAGTCCATATTGGATTTGGGTTCCGGCCCGGGCGGGGCGGCAGACTTTTCCCGACGGTGACGGACGGCTTCGGTCACGGCGGGGATGGTCGAGATGATGATGATGGCCAGGACAACCAGGGAGAAATTCTTCCTGACGACGGGGATATTGCCGAAGAAGTAGCCCGCCCCGGTCAGGAGGACGACCCAGCCGACCCCTCCGACGATGTTGAACGCGATGAACCTGCCGTAGGACATCCGGCCCATGCCCGCGACCAGCGGGGCGAAAGAGCGGACGATCGGGACGAACCGGGCGATGATGATCGTCTTGCCGCCGTATTTTTCGAAGAAGGCGTGGGTCCGGTCGAGGTATTCCTTCTTGAAAACGCGCGATCCTTCCTTGTGGAAGATCTTGGGACCAAGGGCCTGCCCGACCCAGTAGTTGACCGTGTCCCCGATGATCGCGGCCGCGGCCAGGAGCGCGATCAGCCAGCCGATGTTCAGGGCCTTGAGAGCCGCGAAGGTCCCCGCGGCGAAAAGAAGGGAGTCACCCGGAAGAAAAGGCGTGACCACCAAGCCCGTCTCAATGAAGATGACGACGAAGAGGATGCCGTAGGTCCAGAGGCCGTATTGCTGGATGATGGCGCTGAGGTACCGGTCCAGGTGAAGGGCGATGTCGATGATTTTGGCGAACAATGTCAGCTCCGGTCGTCAGGTTCGAGGGGACCCGCGGACTCCCGGTCCCTGCAAAGAGCTTCTAATATACACACGGCCGCCCGCTGAATCAACCGTACCAGACTTCAAGGACTGACGGGTCCTGACATAGTGCGTCCCCGTCCAGCCTCGGCTCCACCCATCCCCCCGAGGGCAGAGGGGAAAACGCCCCCTCCTGAACCTCCCCTCTCCGCACTCGGCTGCTTCAGCCGAGTACTCCGACCAGGGGGAAGCCGCCCCTTGGAACCCCCAGCGCTCTCGCGCAATCCCCTTCCGCCTCGGGCGGGCGGGGACTGGCACCATGCCACCCCTCAGCTTTTTTTTGCTACAATAGGACCCCGAAGAGGAAACGTTTGATGATCGACCCAAGAAGCAAGACCCGGCTGATCGAAAAGGCGTTGGACAAGCTCGCCCCGTTCGAGAAATGCTGCACGCTCTGCCCGAGGAACTGCCGGGCGGACCGGACCCGGGGCGAAAAGGGAGTCTGTCAGACCGGGAGCCGGGCCGCCGTTTCCCATGCGCTGCTTCATTTCGGCGAGGAGCCGGCCCTCAGTGGCACCACGGCTCGCACCGCAGGCCGGGAACCCTCGGGAGCCGGCGGCAGGTCCGGCTCGGGGACGATCTTCTTCACGGGTTGCAACCTGAAATGCCTCTTCTGCCAGAACTATCAGCTCAGCTGGCTCCTTGAAGGCGAACCGGTCACGGACGAGGAGCTCGCGGGAATGATGCTCGGCCTCCAGACAAAGGGGGCCCTGAACATCAACCTGGTCTCGCCGACGCACGTCGTCCTTCCGGTCCTCCGGGCCCTCAAGATCGCCTGCGGTGAAGGGCTCAGGATCCCGCTCGTCTGGAATTCCAACGGATACGACAGCCTGGAGGTCGTCCAAGCCTTGGAAGGGATCGTCGATATCTATCTCCCCGACCTGAAATACCGATCGCCCGAAATATCGAAAAAGTACTCCGGCGCGGCCGATTATTTCGAGCACGCGTCCGCGGCGCTCCGGGAGATGTCGGTCCAGCAGCCCGTCCTTACACTCGGGCCCGGGGAGGCCGCCCGCCGCGGGCTCATCGTCCGCCATCTTGTCCTTCCCGGTTGCGCCGCGGATTCGATGGCGGTCCTCGAATGGATCCGGGAAAATCTGTCCCCTTTGATCGGCCTGAGCCTGATGAGCCAGTACCATCCGTGCTTCCAAGCACCCGGCGAGATCCAACGGCCCCTGGCAGCCGAAGAGTACAGGCCGGTCGCCGACCTGGCCGTCAGGCTCGGCTTCGAGCGCCTCTTCCTCCAGCCCGAGCCTTTTGGGCCGGACGAGCACCTCGTGCCTGATTTCCGGAAAAAAGATCCCTTCCGCTGGAAATGAGCAGGGTGGGAATGCCGGGCGTGGCGATCCGCCCGACTCAGTCGGCTTTCAGGATCTTGATATTCCCTCGAAGGGCATTGAGCTTGATCCTGGCGCCGCCGGTGCCCAGCTGGCCGGTGAGGGCCCGGGCCGGCAGCTTCAGGCCCAGGTCGTAGTCGCTGGTGATCTCGCCACCGGGGGCTTCGGCTTCGACCCTGGCGCTCGTCCCGGCTTCCAGGCGGAGAAAGATGTCCCCCTCCTGCACCGTGATCTCGACGGCGTCACCTTCGCGGACATCCAAAAGCTCGACGTCCGCCTGCCCCGTTTCGATGGAGGCCTTGACGGCGCCGGAGAAATTCTTGACGGTCAGCTTGCCCTTGGAGATCGCGGCCTCGACCCGGCCGAAGATGTCCGAAACCGTCACGTCACCCTTGTCGAGGGTGATCCCCTTCAAGCTGACCGAGCTCGGGACCCTGATGGAATAATCCAGGCCCCCGGAAGCCCACGGCCCGCCGAGGGAGCGCGTCCTGATCCTGAGCACGCCGCCGTCCTGCCTGATGTCGACGGAGGGTTCGACGTCCTCCGTGCTGTAGACCCGGATCCGGCGGCCGCTTCCAGGTTCCCCTGCCCTTCCCGTGGCGACCACTTCTACGGAGTTGTTGTCCCAGCCCGTGATCTCGACGTTGCCAAGCGTGTGCTCCACGGTGACCGTCCCGCCGGCCTGGAAATCTATCGTCTTCCGGAACTCGGCTGCCGACTGCCAAGCCGGGGCCTGTTCGGGGTCCATGACCATCATGCAGGATGCCGCGAGCGCCGCGAAGGTCAAGACGGCCAGGACCTGAACGGCTTTTTTCTCCATCTGTCCTCCTCGACAGGAACGCGGGTCCGCCCCCTGGGTCCCTGTCCCATCCGACACGACGTCCGGATCGGCCCTATTATACTCTTTTCGGGGAAGGGCCGGCACACCCTCCCCGCGCTCCGGACGGCCTCGGGCTCATCCGAACCGGCCGGTGATGTAATCCTCGGTTCGCGAGTCTCGGGGGTTGGTGAAGACCTGGTCCGTCTGGCCGAACTCGATGAGCTCGCCCAGAAGAAAATAGCCGGTGTGGTCCGAGACGCGGGCCGCCTGTTGCATGTTGTGGGTGACGATGACGATCGTGTACCGCTTCTTGAGCTCGTACATCAGGTCCTCGATCCTGGCCGTGGCCGACGGGTCAAGGGCCGAGCAGGGCTCGTCCATGAGCACGATTTCCGGCTCCACGGCCACCAGGCGCGCGATGCAGAGGCGCTGCTGTTGTTCCCCGGAGAGACCAAGGGCGTTCGCCTCGAGCCGGTCCTTGACTTCCTCCCAGAGATGGACGGATTCCAGGCTCCGGACGAGCCGCTCTTCGATGATCTTCCCGTCCCTGACGCCGTGGACGCGCAGTCCGTAGACGACATTGCCGTAGACGCTCAGGGGGAACGGGTTGGGACGCTGGAAGACCATGCCGACCTTCTTCCGGAGCTCGAGGAGGTCGGTCCCCGGCTGATAGATGTCCTTCCCGTCGATGAGGACCGTGCCCGAGATCCGGACGTCGTCGATGACGTCGTTCATCCGGTTCAGGCACCGGAGGAAGGTCGACTTGCCGCAGCCAGAGGGGCCGATGAGGGCGGTGATCTTGTTTTGCACGATGCCGAGGCCGACGTCCTTCAGGGCCTGGAAATCCCCGTAGAAAAGGGAGAGGTCGCGGACTTCGATGATGCTCATGGGGTCCTATCCGAACCGTCCCCGGAGGTAATCGTCGGTCCGCTTGTCGGCTGGCGCCGTGAAGATGCGGACTGTGGGCCCGACCTCGATGAGCTCCCCGTTGAGGAAGAAGGCTGTCCGGTCGGCGACCCGGGCCGCCTGCTTGGTGTTATTGGTCACAAGGACGATCGTATATTCCTTCTTAAGCTTGCGGAGCGAGTCCTCGATCTTCATGGTCGAGATGGGGTCGAGCCCCGAGGTCGGCTCGTCGAGGAGGATGAACTCGGGCTTGAGGGCCAGGATCCGGGCCAGGCAGAGCCGCTGCTGCTGGCCGCCGGAGAGCTTGAGGGCGCTCGTGTCGAGGCGGTCCTTGACCTCCTCATACAGCCCTCCCTTCTCCAGGCTGTCGCGGACGATCTCGTCGAGCTCGACCTCGTCCCGGACCCCGGCCATGCGCGGCCCGAAGGCGGTGTTCTCGAAGATCGACCGCGGCAGGGGGATGGGCGTCGCGAAGACCGTCCCGAGCTTCCGGCGGAGCTCAACGACGTCCACGTCGGGGTCGTAGATGTTCCGGCCGTCGATCTCGATCCTCCCCTCGACCCGCGACCCGCGGACGAGGTCGTTGAGCCGGTTGAGGGCGCAGAGGAAGGTCGACTTGCCGCTCCGGGCCGGACCGATGACGCCCAGGATCTCGTTCCGGAAGACGTCCAGGTCCAGGTTGATGAGCGTCTGCTCGTCGCCGTAGAACTGGCTGAACCGGATGACCCGGATGGCGACGGGGTCAGTGGGCATTCCTCTTTCTCCGCTCACGAATATTTCTTGATGAATTTGTTCATCAGGCAATAGGTCGCGATGTTGACGGCCATGATGGCGATGATAAGCACGGCGGCGGTCCCGTAAGCACGGGACATGGAGATCCCCTCCCTGGCCAGGATGTAGAAATGGACGGCCATCGTCCGCGTCGAGGAGAAGAGCGACGTCGGGAGCCGGAGTGCGCTCCCGGCCGTGAAGATCACCGCCGCCGTTTCTCCGATGCTCCGTCCCACGCTGAGGATGATCCCGGTCACGATCCCCGGCAGCGCCGATGGCAGGACCACCCTGGTCACGGTCTGCCACTTGGTGCCGCCCAGGGAGAAGCTGACTTGCCGGTAGGCGGCGGGCACGCTCTTGATGGCCTCCTCGCTCGTCCGGATGATGGTCGGGAGGATCATGAAGGCCAGGGTCAAACCGCCGCTGAGAATCGACCAGCCGAACCCGAGTTTGGTTACAAAAAGGATGAAGCCGAAGAGCCCGAAGATGATCGACGGGATGCCGGCCAGGCATTCGGCCCCGAAGCGGATGACCCGGGTCACGGCGTTTTCCCACGTGTACTCGGTCAGGTAGATGGCCGTGCCCACGCCGAGGGGCGTCGCGATGAGGATCGCCAGGGCCGTCAGCACGATCGTTCCGATGACCGTGGAAAAGATGCCTCCGCCCTTCCCCATGTCGACGGGGTTCTTCGTCAAGAATTCGAGGCTGAGGGCGGGCAAGCCCTTTCTCAGGATGAAAAAGATGATGAAGACGAGGACGGCGACCGTGAGGACGGTCATGGCCCAGAGAAGGGTCTTGGCGATCCGCTGGGAAAGACGGGGGTCGAGGCTCATCCCTTAACCCTATTTCTCCTGGAAGAGGTCACGTTGGCGACCGTGTTCAGGACCATGATGATGATGAAGAGGATGACCCCCGTCGCGAAGAGGGCCTGGCGGTGCTCGCCGGCGGCGTAGCCCATCTCGAGGGCGATGTTCGAGGTCAGCGTCCGGACCGGGGACAGGATCGACCGGGGCACGCTGACGGCGTTCCCCGCGATCATAATGACGGCCATGGTTTCGCCGATGGCCCTCCCCATGCCCAAGATGATGCTGGCGATAATCCCTGACCGCGCGGCCGGCAGGACGACCATCCGGACCGTCTGCCACTTTGTGGCCCCGAGGGCGATCGACCCTTCTCGATAGGCCGGGGAGATAGCCCGGATCGAATCCACGGAAATGCTGATGATGGTCGGGAGGATCATGATCCCCAGGATGATCGAGGCGGCCAGGACCGAGAGCCCCGGCCCCCCGAAGGTCTGCCGGATGAACGGGACGAGGATGACGACGCCCATGAACCCGTAAACGACCGAGGGGATTCCCGCCAGGAGCTCGATCATGGGCTTGATGACCCGGCGGACATGCTTGGACGAGAACTCGGTCAGGACGATGGCACAGGCCAGGCCGAAAGGCACGCCGATAACCATCGCTCCGAAGGTCACGTAGATCGAGCCGACGATCATCGGCCAGAGGCCGAAGCTTTTTTCTGAGGGGTACCAGTCCGACCCGGCGAGGAAATTCTTCAGGCCGTACTTGAACATGACGGGCGTGCCCTGCTCGAACATGAAGACGGTGATGACGGCCAGGATCGAGACGGCGGAGAAGGCCACGACGAGGAGGGTTAGCCGGACGAGCCGGTCTTTTCTCTCCAGCCTGTTCATCCTCTCCCCTTACCTTTCTCCCCTGCGCCGGCCGCTATTTCGCCGGGATGAGCCCCTCTTTTTTGATCAGGGCCTGGCCCTCCTCCGAAAGGACGAAATCAATGAACTCCTTGGCGGTCCCCGTCGGCTCTCCCTTCGTCAGGAAGAGGAACGGGCGGACGAGCTTGTACCGTCCGGCCCGGATGCTGGCCTCGCTGCCCGCGACCCCGTCCAGGGCCAGCGCCCGGACCTGGTCATTGACGAGCCCGAGCGAGATGAAGCCGATGGAATAGGGATCGTTGGCGACGATCTCGCGGACCGTGCCGTTCGAATCCTCGGTGATGGCGCCCCGGAAGATCCGGGTCTTGCCCATGACGAGCTCCTGGAAAGCGCCCCGCGTCCCCGAACCCTCTTCGCGGGTCACGACCGTGATCTCCTTGTCCGGGCCGCCGATGAACTTCCAGTTCGTGAGGTCCCCGGAAAAGATCTGCTGGACCTGGGCGAGCGTCGCCCCGCGGACGGGATTGGACGGATGGACAATGATGGCCAGCCCGTCGCGCGCGATGACGATCTCGCGGAGGTCCTTCTCGTCGGCCTTGAGCTCGCGCGAGGACATGCCGATCTGGCAGGCCCCGCTCTTGCAGGCCTGGATGCCGGCGCTCGAGCCGCCGCCCTGGACGCTGACGCCAAGGTCCGAGCGTTTCTCCATGAAGACCTCGGCCCACTTGTCGGCGAACGGCTGGATGCTCGTCGACCCGGCGACGATCACGTCATTCTGGGAGCGGCCGCCGCATGAGGGGAGTCCGACCATGCAGAGGAGGAGCAGGAAAATGAAGATCGGGTGTCGCATCTGGCCGCTTTTTGGTTTTCGGCGTTAGGGCTGATTATACCTTAAAGCCGCCGAGCGACGCCACTTTTATTGGTGACGAGCCGGGTTCAACCCCTTCTTATGGGTTCTCGGAGCCGTCCTCGGCGTCGAGAGCGCGGAGCCGGGCGTCGAATCCGGCTTTCTTCGTCCCGTAGTCTGAGGTCAACTTCTCGAGCTCTTCGAGGAAGCCGTCGATCGCTTTCTTGGCCTGGTGCATGGACCTCGACAGCTCGACGACACGCCCGCCGTTCCGGGCCCGGGAGGCCTCGACGAGTTCCTTATTGAGCTTTTTAAGCGCCGCGTCGTTCTCCTCCACCGCCTTTTCGACCTCGGCCATCCTTGTTTCAAGGGGCCGCAGGGCCTTCGACCGCTCGGTGATGACCTCCGACCGGAGGCGGCGGAGCTCCTTAGGCGCGAGCTTCGCTTTTCCCGGGCCGTCCCCGCCGTTCCACGCCTGGAGGCTCCCGGCAGGCCGCTGCATGACCTCGTCCTTCCAGCCGACCTTGTCCAGGAACCTCTGGTAGCCGCCTTCATAGACGACGATGTCGTCGTTGTCGAAGACGACCAGCCGCTCGGCCAGGGCGTGGAGGAACATCTCGTTGTGGGTCACCATGACGACCGCCCCCTCGAAATTGTCGATGGCCGCGAGGAGGGCGTCGTTGGACTCGATGTCGAGGTGGTTGGTCGGCTCGTCGAGGAGGAGGAGGTTGAGCGGCGTCGCGATGAGCTTTCCCAGGAGGACGCGGCTCTTTTCCCCTCCCGAGAGGACGGCGATCTTCTTCAGGGCGTCGTCGCCCTCGAACATCATCGCCCCGGCGATCGTCCTCGACCGTTTGGGGTCGCCCTCGGGGTCGGCGGAGGCGAGCTCATCGAGGACCGTGTTCGACTCGTGCAGCGTCGAAATGTGGGTCTGCTCGAAATATCCGGGCGCGACCGATTGGGGCGAAGTGATCTCGCCGGAGCGGGGCTCGAGGTCGCCGGCCAGGAGCTTGAGAAGCGTCGTCTTGCCCCGCCCGTTCCTTCCGATGACGAAGACCCGGTCCTTGGCTCCGATGCTGATCGAAAAGCGGCGGATGAGGGGCCGGTCCGGCGTGTAAGCAAACGAGATGTCGCGGACGTCCATGGCGTACTTGTGGAAGGACTTTTTTTCGATGAACGCGAAATCGAGGGTCTTGATCGATTGGAGCTTCTCCCTCTTCTCCATCTTCTCCAGGGACTTGATGCGGGATTGGACCAGCCCGCCCAGCCGGGCCTTGGCCCGGAACCGGGTGATGAAGAGGTCCATCTCCTTCTGCTTCCGCTCGTCGTTGACCCTGGTCTTCTCGTAGATCTCCTCTTCGGCCGCGATCTGCTCGTAATACTTGCCGGTATCGCCCTGGATCTTCCGGACTTTCCGGCGATGGATGCCCAGGACGTGGGTCACGACGTTGTCCATGAAGCTCCGGTCGTGGGTGATGAGCATGATCTCCCCGGGCCAGGCCACGAGAAAGCGCTCGAGCCAGCGGAGGGAGGTAATGTCAAGATAGTTGCTGGGCTCGTCGAGGAGGAGCATCTGGAAATCGCCCAGGAGGACCTTGGCCAGGTTCAGGCGGACCTGGAAGCCGCCGGAGAGCTCGGAGGGATGTTTGTCAAGGTCATTGGGCTCGAACCCCAGGCCTGCCAGGACCTTCTCGACGCGCCAGAGCTCGTTGTGGGCGTCGGGGGTGAGGGCCCCGGCGGCCTCAGCCCGGACGGAATCCTCGGAGAAGCTGATGCGTTGCTCGACGTAGCCGATCCTGTAGTTCCGGGGCTTGGAGATCGTCCCCTCATCGGGCTCTTCCTGGCCGATAATCATCCGGAAGAGGGTCGTCTTGCCGTGGCCGTTCCGGCCGACGACACCGACCCGCTCGCGGCGGTTGACCTTGAAGCTGACGGACTCGAAGAGCCCCTGTTTCCCGAAGCTCTTCGAAAGGTCGTCGACGATGATCATGTGAAGTTCTCTTCCTATTCTAAAACAACTATTTTACCCGAACGCGGGGGGCGGCGCCACTCGCCACCGGTCCGGGCGCCCCGGAGGCGTCCGGCGGCCCGGGGATCACTTGATCGCAGTCAGAAGGAACAGGCTGAATTCTTTCAACTTGCCGTCCGCCCCGGGCCGCCCGAGGCGATAGGCGGTCTCGGTCCGGACGCGCCGGAAGCCGGCCTCCTCGAACTGCTTTCGGAGAAGTACCCGGTCGAAGCCGAAGTGCCATACCCCCGTCGGGTCCCCATGGAAGTCCCCCGCTTCGCTGTCGAGGTCGGCGACGGCGATCTGGCCGCCGGGCGTGAGGAGTTCGTGGAACCGACCGAGGGCCGGGGAGACTTCCTTAAGGTGATGGAAGGTCATGGTGCTGATAATGACGTCAAACCGTTCCTCGGGCAGAGGATCCGTTTCGATATTCCAGAGCTGGACGGCGATGTTTTCGAGCCCGGCCTCGGCGAGCTTCTCCTCCAGGACGGCCAGCATCCCGGGCGAGGTGTCGGCCGCCACAATGCGGCCGACGAGCGGCTGGATCCGGAGGCTGACGAGTCCCGTCCCGGCCCCGTAGTCCATTGCGACGAGGTTACGGGACAGGGTCAATCTGGCAGTGACCGCATCCGCCAGGGCGGTCGTCATTCTCACGCGCGCCTCATTGCGCTCCCACTCGGCCGCCGCGCGGTCGAAATCCCGCTTGCCCGGATCATGATCGTGCATGGCTCTTATTGCCCTACGGACGGTCGGTGGGGACTTTGGTTCTCATCTCATCCTGCCGGCCGCCGCTATCGGCCGATCACTCTCCGAAAGAACGTCCGGACCGTTAAGGGATCGGCCCCGGATCAATCGGGCAGGTGAATAGGCAAGACCGCTCCGGCAGTGACGACCTTCGTCTTGTGGGCGCCCTTGGTCACGTGGATCCGGTAGCCGTCCTCGCCCGGGAGCCAGACCTCCGAAAGAACGTAGACCGTGATGTACTCTGTGTAAGACGGCGCGAAGTCCCCGACCTCGTCGAAGACGAGCCCGGGCTCGCCGACGGGCGGCTTGGGCTTCGGCATCCTCTCGAGCACCGAGACGAGCGTCTCCTTCCCGGTCGAGGCCTGCCGGAGGACCAGCCCGCCGTCCGCCGCCTTCGCCAACGCGTAGGCGCCGGCGGCGAGCTTCTTGCCGCCCGCCTGGAACGGGAAGGGGATCTGGAAAGACGCCTGGGCGAGCGCCGACGCGACGCCCGCTCCGAGGAGCAGAGCCAGGCCCACGACCGGGGCCACCGTCCGACGTTTCATGTCGCGCCTCCTTGCTTCCATTTCAAACAGTGACATCGGCTGGGTACCCGGGGATCGGGTCGGGCGTATCCGGGACGCCGCTCTTGACGGCCTCCTCCATGGCCTCGACGAACGTGTCGATCTCCTCGAGGGTCGTGTAAACGTTCGGCGAAACCCGGAGCGCCGTGTAATCAAAGACCGAGTTCGGCGGGGCCCCGCCGACGAGCGGCACGACGATGATCCGGTAGTTGTTCCTCAGGAACGTCGCCAGCGCCCGGACGTCGATGCCCTCGATGTTGACCGCCATGACGCCCCAGGCCTGGGCCGGCTCGCTCGTGTCCGTCAGGACCTTGATCCGGGGGTGGACCTTGAGGGCGTTGACCCAGCGGAGGTTGAGGTAGCGCAGCCGGGCCGCCTTCCGCTCCGCCCCGATGGCCTGGTGGAAGGCCAGGGATTCGCCGAGTGCCGCCCGGATGGCCCAGGGGTGGGTGCCGATGGACTCGAACTTGCGGATGTCGTTGTCCTGCTGCTCCGGGGCGGCCTGGAGCGGCCAGAACCGCGGGATCATCTCCTTGCGGACGTAGAGGCACCCGTTGCCGAGGGGCGCCAGGAGCCACTTGTGCAAGCTGACGCCGTAGGCGTCGCATTCGAGGTCGTGCAGCTTGAACGGGAAGTGCCCCAGGGCGTGGGCCCCGTCGACGATGGTGACGATGCCCTTCGAGCGGGCCAGGCGGGAGAGCCGCTTGACCGGGAAGAGCTGGGCCGTCAGGTTCGTGATGTGGGTGAAGTGGAAGACCTTGGTCCGCGGCGAGATGGCCTTCTCGAACATGTTGTAGAGGAAATCCTGCGTCGCCGGCACGGGGAACTGGAGGCGGGTGACCTTGATCCCCTCGCGCCGCATGCGCTGGTCCCATGTCGTCAGCATGCGGGGGTAGTCCTGTTCCGTCGTGATGACCTCGTCTCCCGCCTTGAGGTCGAGGCCGTTCTGGACGATCTGCAGGGCCTCGCTGGCGCCGCGGGTCAGGGCCATCTCCTCGCGGTCGCAGCCGAACTCGTTGGCCATCCGCCGGCGGAGCGTCTCGCTGTTCCCGGCCACCATCCCCTGATAGTGGACGGGCAGCATGTTGATCATTTCCATGTACCGGAAGACGGAATCCAGGGACACCCGCGGCATGGGGCAAGTGAAGCCGTTGTTCAGGTTGATCAGCGAGCGGTCCAGCTTGAAGGCCAGCTGGATCTCCCGCCAGTAGAACTCATCTTTCGCGACTTCCTCGGGTGTCATGTTCGCCACCGATTGGGCGGCTTCCGTGACTCGCTCGAGGGCGTGGGCCTTGAACGCGAAGGCCGCTGTCCCGGCGGCGCTGGTCATCTTCAGGAACGTTCTTCGGCTCCATAGCGTGGACTTCATCTCAGACCTCCTCGGATTCAAGTTCGCTGGGAAATGCTTTTTTGCGCGACGCGACTCTCCCCTTCCTTACGCTGGGGATCGATCCGGCTCATCGCGGAATGATATTATTCCCGGCCGCGGACTGAAGTCAATCCCCTTCGAGGGATTCCGCGGACGTGAGTCCGTGGAGCTTCAGGGACGCAAAATAAGGACCCGGCCGGCCGGGCGCTTGACAAGGACTCGATCGCTTCTGTAGAGTTCCGGATCATGATGCGATATGCCCAGACGGTCCTGCGGGCCGTTCTTTTTGTCGGCCTTCTCGCTTCGCCCGCGCTTTCGGCCGGGGGAAGCATGACGTTCACGGTTTCGATGCTCCAGCCGGGCAGCCACCAGTTCCACGTTTCGTTCCGTTGCGAGGGCCTGAAGGGCGAGATCCAGGACTTCCTGATGCCCGCCTGGATGCCGGGATTCTACCGGATCATGGATTACGAAAAAAACGTCACGAATTTCCGCGCTTCGGACGGCAGGGGGCGGCCGCTGCCGTGGGAAAAGGCTACCCGGAATACCTGGCGCGTCGCGACCGGGGGCACGCCCGTGGTCGTGCTGGACTACGACGTATTCGGGAATATCTCCTTCGTGGCCCAGAACTTCCTGGACGAGAAGCGGGCCTTCATCGCGCCGCCGGGTCTGTACATGTACGCCTCGGAACAGCTCGGCCATCCCGTGACCGTGACCTTCTCGATGCCGGCCGGCTGGACGCAGATCGCGACCGGTCTCGAACCGGTCAAGGGTCGTCCCCTGACTTACTCCGCGCCGGATTTCGACGTCCTCTACGATTGCCCGACGCTCCTCGGGAACCAGGAGGTCCTGCAGTTCGAGGTCCGGGGCATGCCTCACCAGGTCGTCATCGAGAGCGTGCCCGGGAGCGTGGACCGGCCGAAGATGATGGCCGACCTGAAGCGCCTGGTCGAGGCGGCCACGGGCCTGATGGGCGATATCCCCTACAAGCACTACACGTTCCTCCTGATCGGCACCGGCAATGGCGGCATCGAGCACGCCAACTCCGCTGCCTGCGCCTTTAACGGCAAGAGCCTGACGAACGAGAAGGGATATAGGGGCTGGCTCAGTTACATTTCCCACGAATACTTCCATCTCTTTAACGTCAAGCGGATCCGGCCGGTCGCCTTGGGGCCGTTCGACTACGAGTCGGAAAACCTCACCGACATGCTGTGGGTTTCGGAAGGCCTGACGGTCTACTACGAGAACATCGTCATGGTCCGGGCCGGCCTGATGACCCCGGACCAGTATCTCGAGGACATGCAGGACGCCGTCACGCGGTTTGAGAATTCGCCGGGCCACCGCTACATGTCCGCAACGGAATCCAGCCTCGGGACGTGGGGCGGCTCCGGCTTCGGCGGGGACCGGAACACGACCGTCTCCTATTACGACAACGGGGGCATGCTGGGGGCCATGCTGGACCTGAAGATCCGCAACGACAGCCAGAACCGGAAGTCCCTGGACGACGTGATGCGGTCGCTCTACCGGAAATATTATCGGGAGAAAAAGCGCGGTTTCACGGACGCCGAGTTCCGGCAGGAATGCGAGAGCGCGGCGGGGGGCCCCTTGACGGAGGTCCTGGAATACGCGGCCACCTCGAAAGACGTCGATTATGCCAAGTTCTTCGCCTACGCCGGCCTCAAGGTCAAGGCCGCGGCGCAAGTAGCTCCCGGCGCGTACCTCGGATTGAACACCCGCGTTGTCGACGGGAAGCTGGTGGTGACGGGCGCATCAGCGGGGTCGCCAGCCGAGGGCGCCGGGCTCGCGGCCGGGGACCTGATCCTGGAGCTCGACGGCGTCGCCGCCGCAACAAAGGTCCTCAACGACCAGCTGGCGGCCAAAAAGCAGGGGGACAAGATCAAGGTGCGATTCTCGCGCGGGAACAAGACCGCCCAGGACCTGGAGATCGAACTCGGCAAAAATATGAAGTATAGCTACGCGATCACGCCGGCCCCGGACGCGACTCCCCTCCAAGCGGCCATCTTCAAGGACTGGCTGAGGAAGGCGCTTTAATCGCGAGGTCCTGCAGCCCCGTCCTTCGGACGGCCCGCATGGGATCGATCTCGAAACAACGAAACCGGATCACTTCTTCGGATACGCGGGCTTGGCCGGGAAATTCGGCGGGTTCTTCTTGATCTTGTCGAGCATGACCTCGATGGCCTTCTCAAGCTGGAGGTCCCTCCCCGCCATGACCGAGCCCGGGTCGTTGTCGACCACGATGTCGGGGTCTGAGCCGTGGTTTTCGACGATCCATTTCCCGTCGCGGCCGTAGAAGGCGTTGTTCGACTGCTCGACCGTCCCGTTGTCGATGGTCGGCTGCTGGTTGAGGATGCCGACCAGGCCGCCCCAGGAGGGCACGCCCACGACCGTCCCGAGCTTCCGGGCCTTGAAGTCGTCGACGAAGGCCTCCCCGTCCGAGCCGTTGTTCTCGTTGGAGATGACGATGAAGTTGCCGTTGCCGGCCGAGCCGGGGTAGCGGAAGGGGACCATGCCGCGCAGGACATTCTGGGAAGTCATGACCCGTTCGAGCTTGTCGATCAGGAAATACTCGGTCCAGCCGCCGGAGTTCCGCCGCACGTCGATGATGATCCCGTCCTTGTAGCGGAAGGCCCGCCAGTACTTGTCGAACTCGCCGATCCCGCCGCCGCCCATGGCGTTGATGTGCATGTAGCCGACGCGGCCGTTGGTGGCCTTCTCGATCGTCCGGATGTTGTCCTGGATCCAGCGATAGTAGCGCATCTGGTTGTCGCTGCGGACAGGGTCGACCTCATAGGTCTTGGCGCCCTCCGTCACGGGCTTGGCGTTGACCGTGACCTTGATCTTCTTCCCGGCCGTCGTCTGCAGAAGCTTGAAGTAATCATCCCCTGCCTTGAGAGCGATGCCGTTGATGGCCAGGAGGAAGTCGCCCTCCTTGACCGCGATGTCGGGCCGGACGAGCGGGCCCGGGAGGTTCAGGTTGATCTCGGTCGGACCGTAGATCTTGCCGAGCTTGTAGAGTCCCGAAGCCTTGTCGGCAACGAGGTCCGCGCCGAGGAGGCCCGTGAACACCGGCGAGCCGGGCGTTCCGGCCGGGCCGAAGTCGCCGCCGCCGATGTACGTGTGCGAGACGCACAACTCGCCGACCATCTGGGACAGGACCCAGTTGAGCTCGGCGCGCGAGGAGAGATAGGGAATGGTGGCACGATATTTCTCGCCCATGGCCGTCCAGTCGCGGCCGTGGAAGCCGGCGTCGTAGAAGAAGTCGCGGTACCAGCGCCAGGCGTCGTTGAAGATCTGGTTCCATTCCTTCTGGAGGTCGACCGTATAGACGAGCCCGGAGAGGCCCACCTTCTCGCCCAGGGCTTTCGAGCCGAAGGCGCGGTCGATCGCCGTGGTATAGAGGTCGGCGTCCTTCCAGATGAGGAGCTGCTGGGCGTTCGCCGAGATCCCGAAATCGCGGACTTTCTCGTTGAGCGTGACCTCCTTGCGGTCGGCCATGTCGAAGATGTGGAGGTCCCATTTCGTCTCGCCGCGGGGCCGGAAGATCTCCTCGTATTCGGCTTCCGTGAACTCGGGGACGGATGCCCAGAGGACTTTGCCCTGGCCCGCCTTGAGGTAAAAATAGTTCCCGGCGGGAACCGGGAGCGGATAGGTCCGTTTCATCAGGCCGTCGGTATCGATCCGGAAGGGCTCCGGTTCGGCTCTCTTCTCCTCCTTGACGGGGCCGCCCGGCGCGAAGGGCGGCTTTTCGCCGTCGCGGAGCTGGACGACCATCACCTGCTGGGGCGTCGCCAGGACGTGGTTGTCCTCGTAGAAGTCCATCCGGAGGTCGAAGTTGCGGCTCGAGACGTAGTAGAGGTATTTCCCGTCGGCGTCGAACGAGGGATAAAGGTTATCGTAAAAATCGTTCGTCACCGCATATTTTTTGCCCGTCTCGATGTTGGAGACGAAGATCTGGCTGTTGCGGTTGTATTGAACGAAGCTGTAGGCGATCCACTTGGAGTCCGGAGACCAGGAGTAATCGGCCATCTCCCAAATGAACTCGTCGTTCTTCATTTGGTTCGAGGAGTCGATCTTGACCAGGTTCTTCGTGGCGACGTCGACGTAGAAGATCGAATAGTCCTTGTTGCCGAAGAGGATTTTTTTGCCGTCGGGAGACCAGGACAGGTGATACACGGCCTTGTCGAGGCCGGTCGTGATCGCGGTCCAATCGCCGCCCGCGGCGCTCTGGCTGTAGAGCTGGTAGTCGCCCGTCCTGTCGCTGAAGAAGGCGACCGTCTTACCGTCGGGCGAGAGGGCGGGATAGATCTCCCGCGTGCCCGGCGTGCCGGACAGGTTGTCCGCCGTCCCGGGCTCCGACGTCGGAACGCGGAAGACGTCGCCGCGGGCCTCGAGGACTACGGTCTTGCCGTCGTTCGAAACGTTCGCGGTATGGAGATAATCGCGGGGATTGATCACGCGGTCGCGTAGGGCCCAGCGGTCCGACGGCACCTGGACGGCGATCTTTCTGTCCTGGCCCGACGCGATGTCTAGAACGTGGATCCGGCCGTCCTGCAGGTAGACGATCGCGCGGCCGTCCGTGTTTGGCATCATGACATCGAAGTCCCCGTAGCTCGTGACTGGCTTGGCGTCCTTGGTCCCGAGCTTCTGGGCGTAGAGGTTGGCGATGCCGTTTGCCCGGTCAGAAACGAAGTACATCAGCCCGCCCGCCCACATCGGGTAGCTGTTCTTGCCGACGTAGTCCGTGACCGGCGCGTATGTCTTGGCCACGGCGTCATACATCCAGATGTCCTGGTACTGCCCGCCCTTGTAGCGCTTCCAGTAATACTCTTCGTTGCCCCGGCGGCAGTAGAGGAATTTGTGCTCATCAGGCATGAAGCTGATGAGGACGCCCCGGTCGAGCGGCAGCCGCTCCGGGGCCCCGCCCTTGACGCTCACGGAATAGAGGTTGGGGTCGCGGCCGACGACGTTCTCGAACATCGAACGGAAGACGACTTCGGTGCCGTCCGGAGTCCAGGCGATGACCTGGGCGCCGCCGGGATTGTAGGTCAGGCGCACCGGCGCTCCACCCTCGGCCGGCATGAGATACACGGCCGGCGCTCCGTCATAGGTGGCCGTGAAGGCGAGCCATTTCCCGTCGGGCGAGAACTTGGCAAAGCTCTCGGTCCCCGGGAACGTCGTCAGGCGGGCCGCGACGCCGCCCTGGGCGCTCACGGTCCAGAGGTCGGCCTCGTAGGTGAAGGCGATCCTGTCGCCGTGGATGGTCGGATAGGTGAAGAACCGGCCCTCCTCCGCGGCGGAGGCCGCGGAAGCCAGGCCCAGGATGATAAACAATACCCCGGTGAGTCGTCTCATTCGTTTTCTCCTGGCTTTCTTATAAGCCCATTTCCTTGATGATGTGCGTCGCGCCGGAGAACTTGTCCGTCACGAACAGGACCCAGCGGATGTCGACGCTGATCGAGCGCTGGAGCTCGGGGATGATGTAGTAATCCCCGATGACGCTTTCGTAGGTCATGTCGAAGATGATGCCGACCTGCTCGCCCTTGGCGTTGAGCGTCGGCGAGCCGGAATTCCCTCCCGTGACGTTGGTCGTGTTCAGGAAGCAGGCCGGGACGTCCTTGAGCCGGGCATCGGCGTAGGGTCCGAAATCCCTGGCGTTCCAGAGGTCTTTGATCTTTGATGGCACCGCGAACGGGAACTTGCCGGTATCCTTCTCGATGACGCCCTTGAGCGTTGTCTGGGGCAGGTACCAGACGGCGTCCTTAGGCGCGTAGCCCATGACCGGGCCGTAGGTGAAACGGATGGTGCCGTTGGCGTCCGGCGGATAGGTTCCCTTCTTCATCTCCAGGATGGCCGCTTCGTAGGCCATCTTGAGGTCGGCGCCCTGGCGGCCCATCCCCTTGCTCTCCTCGCGGACGACCTTGAGCTCCCTTTCCATCTCCGCTGCGAGCTTGAGGAAGGGGTCGTCCACCGCGGCGAGCCCGGCCGGCTTGAGGCCGAGAAGCTCGACCCTCTTTTTGGGGTCGCCGAGAATCGTCCCGCCGTACATCCTGTCGACCCTGGCGGCGACATCGGCGTCCAACCCGGCGATGAGCCCCTGGAGCGAGCCCGGCCATTTCTCGAGGTCCGGGTGCGACCCCTTGAGCCTCTTCAGGGCCCACTTGAGCAGCTCACGGTCCGTCGCCAGAACATAGCCTCGTTCCGCCAGCTGGATCCTCTGTTTGAGCTGGGGGACGTTCCGTTCCTGATAGGCCTGCTCGCGGTCCTTGTCGGGCTTCTGGATCTCCGGAACGGCCCGGACGATCGTGTAGGCCTGCGAAAGGACCGTCGAGCCGCCGAGAACGCCGCTCAGGACTTCGCTCCGGGCGTTATAGGCCTTCTGTTTCTCCAGGAATGCCGCCAAGTCGGCAATGACCCGGCCGTACTTCTTGGCCCGGACCGGGTCGGCCGCGATCCAGTCGACAAGCCCTTTTTCCTGGGCGGCTTTCTTGCCGATGAGGTCGTATTTCACGAGACCGTCGAGCTTGCCCTGCATGTTCTTGAGGCCATTGTAGAGGCCCTTGACCTGCGAAGCGTAGCGGATCTCGACCTCTTTGTCATTCTTTCCCGCGGCGTCGTAGAAGCCGATGAGGTCCTGGACGTCCTTGATGCGCTTGGCCATCGATTCCGTGTCGTTCTTGAGTTCAGAGAGCGAATAGTTGCGGTAGGTGCGACCGGGATAGCCCATGACGAACGTGAAGTCACCTTCCTTGAATCCTTCGAGCGAAGCCTTCAGCCAGACCTTGGGCCGGTACGGAACGTTGGCCGGGCTGAAGTCGGCCGCGGTCCCGTCCGGGGAGACGTAGGCCCGGAGAAACGAAAAATCGCAGGTGTGGCGTGGCCACATCCAGTTGTCCACCTCGCCGCCGAAGTTACCGAGGTCCTGGGGCGGGGCATAGACGAGCCGGACGTCGCGGATCTGCTTGAACGTATAGAGGTAATAGGCGTTGCCGCTGTACATCGAGGCCAGGACGCAGCGCAGGTCCCGGCCGGCCTTTTCGCCCGCGGCGATGAGGTCCTTCTGGGCCTTATCGAAGGCGTCGTAGCGCTGGCGCGGCGTCATCTTCGCCTTGAAGCAGGCGTTGACCTTGGCCGTCACGTCCTCGTAGCCGAGGAGGACTCCGGCCGTATAGCCCTGGGCCGGGATCTCCTGCTCCCGCGTCGCGGCCAGGAAGCCGCTGTTGATGTAGTCCTTTTCCTTGCTCGAGGCCCTCTGGATGGCCCCGTAGGCGACGTGGTGGTTCGTCAGGATCAGACCTTCGGGACTGACGAACTCGCCGGTCCCGCCGCCCAGGTTCACGACGGCGCTCATCAGGCCCGTTCCGTCCTTTCGATAGAGGTCCTCGGGATTCATCTGAAGGCCGAAGGCCTTGAGGTTCAGGTCCTTCATCTGGTGGGGCATCCACATCCCTTCGTCGGCCCCGGCGATCAGGGCCAGGCCCAGGACAAGGGCGAAAGTCGCGAAACGGATCTTATGGCGCATAGTCTGCCTCCCGAATAAGGTCGAAAAACCATATTTAATAGAGAATCCCGCGGAAGTCAACCTGCCCGAAGAAGGCCGCCGCCCCCCTTCAAAACGGGCTCCCGTTCTGTTATGATTGAAATCCTTCTCAGTCGCTTTCCAAGAGGACCCGTCCATGAACGAGACGCAATGGCATGCCCTGGATGTTCCCGAGGCCCTGGAGGCTTTCGAAAGCAATGCCTTTTACGGGCTCTCCGACAGCGAAGTCACCCGCCGGCTGGCCACATATGGCCCGAACGAACTCCGGAAGGAAGAGAAGGTCTCGCCGTGGACGATCTTCCTCGGCCAGTTCAAGAACCTCCTGATCATCATTCTGCTCATCGCCACGGGGCTCTCGGCCGCCGTCGGCGAGATCTTCGACGCCGCGCTCATCTTCGTCATCGTCGTCTTCTGTGCCCTGCTGGGCTTCTTCCAGGAATACCGCGCCGGAAAAGCCCTGGAGGCCTTGAAAAAGATGCTCTCCCCCACGATCCGGCTCATCCGCAACGGCCGGGAGCATGACGTCCCCTCCAAGGACATCGTACCGGGAGACATCCTCCTCCTCGAGGCCGGCTTAAAGATCCCGGCCGACGGTCGGCTCATCGAGGGCGCCTCTCTCAAGTGCGATGAGGCTTCTCTCACCGGGGAGTCCATGCCGGTGCCCAAGGATACCGGACGGCTGGCTGCGGCAGTCCGGGTCGAGGACCGGACCAACATGATCTTCGCCGGGACCATCGTTACCTACGGCCGTGGCAAGGCGGTCGTCACGTCGACCGGGTCGCGGACGGAATTCGGCAAGATCGCCGAGGAAGTGGCCGCAGTCGAAGTCGAAAAAACGCCGCTCGAGAAGAGGACCGACGAGATCGGCAAGTGGCTGGGCATCATCTCCCTGGGCATCTGCCTCCTTATCACCGTGTTCAGCATCGTCCGCCAGTCCCTCGTCGGGACAGTCGACCTGCCGTTCGTCGTCAAGATGATCATGTTCGCCGTCTCGCTCGCCGTCGCCGCCGTCCCCGAGGCCCTGGCCGCCATCGTCACGGGGGCCCTGGCCATCGGCATGCATCAGATGGCCAAGAACAACGCCCTGATCCGGAAGATGCCCGCCGTCGAGACCCTGGGCTGCACGACGGTCATCTGCTCGGACAAGACCGGGACGCTGACCAAGGGGGAGATGACCGTCCGGAAGATCCACTTCGGCGGCCGGCCGGTCGAGGTCACGGGCGTCGGCTACGCCCCGGAGGGCACGTTCAAGGGCCTTGCGGCGGACGACGCCGCGGCCAAGGCCGGCCTGGATCTCCTCCTCAAGGCGGGCGTTTTCTGCAACGATTCCGGGCTCGAGGAGAAGGAGGGCCGCTGGTCGGTCAAGGGCGACCCGACCGAAGGGGCCCTCATCGTCGCCGCGGCCAAGTTCGGGCTCAACCCGACCGAGCTCCGGCTGGAGAACCCCCGCATCGAGGAGATCCCGTTCAGCTCGGAGAGGAAGAGGATGACGACGCTCCACCGGATGCGGGACGGACGGATCCTCGCCATCCTTAAGGGCGCGCCCGAACTCGCCCTGGCCGCGGCCGACCAATTCCAGGACGCCGGGGGAAGCCGGGAACTCACGGCCGAAACGAGGCAGAAGATCCTCCAGGCGAACGCGGATATGGCCGGCGATGCCCTGCGCGTCCTCGGCTTCGCCTACCGCGAGGTCAAGGAGGGCACGGACATCCTCGAGGAAACCATCGAGAAGCACATGACGTTCCTGGGGCTCGTGGGCATGATCGACCCGCCGCGGGACGAGGTGAAGGCGGCCATCCAGACCTGCCGGGATGTCAAGATCAAGCCGGTCATGATCACGGGCGACCACAAGCTCACGGCCATCGCCGTGGCCAAAGAGATCGGCATCTTCCACGACGGCGATATCGCCCTGAGCGGCAAGGAGCTGGACGCCATGAGCGGCGAGGAGCTCGAAGCGATCGTCGACCGGACCACGGTCTACGCCCGGGTCTCGCCCACCGACAAGATCAAGATCGTCAAGGCCTGGAAGAAAAGGGGCGACGTCGTGGCCATGACCGGCGACGGGGTCAATGACGCCCCGGCCCTCAAGCAGGCCGACATCGGCGTGGCCATGGGCATCACCGGGACCGACGTGGCCAAGGAGGCCGCCGACATGGTCCTCAACGACGACAACTTCGCCACCATCGTCAAGGCCATCGAGCGCGGCCGCTGGATTTACGACAACATCAAGAAGTACCTGACCTATCTCCTCCGCTGCAACATCACCGAGGTCATCGTCATCGGAGGCGCCGTCCTCGCCCTCGGGCCGCACTACCTGCCCCTCCTCCCGGCGGCCATCCTCTACATCAACCTCGTCACCGACGGCCTGCCCGCCCTGGCCCTGGGCGTCGCCCCGCCCGACCCGGACATCATGATGCGCCCGCCTCGCGACCCGCGGGAAAAGGTCTTCACCAAGGATGTCGTGGCCTTCCTGGCCATGGCCGTCCTGATGTGGAGCCCCGTTTTCCTCTTCATCTTCTTCCATGACCTCCGGGACATCGTCCACGCCCGGACCGAGCTCTTCTACCTCTTCCTCTTCGTCGAGCTGGTCATCGCCCTGAACTCGCGGTCCCTCCGCTACAGCTTCTTCAAGCTCCGGCCCCACAAGTGGCTCGTCATCGCCGTTCTCTCCCAGGTCGTCCTCACGGCCGGCCTGATCGTGATCCCTTCGATCCGCCGGGGCTTCGGCGTCCTCTTGCCGACGGCCCATGACGGGATAATTGCGCTCGCGTTCGGAGCCTTCGTCTTCCTATCGATGGAAGGCATCAAGGCTTACCTGAGGCGGCGGGCGTAAGGGGGGGCGCCAGGACGATGGACCTTCCGGTCGAAGCCTGGTATCGAGTCATCCCGGTCCGCACGTCCCGGAGGAGCTTCGAGGCCCGGCTCCCGAAGGAAGAAACGCTCGCGCGGCTGGAAAAGACGTGCCGCGAATTCCGGCCTTTTCCGGAAGCCCGGACAGAGCTCGTGCGGGATCCAGGCGCCGGAGTCTTCACGGGATTCATCGGCTCCTACGGGCGCATCACCGGAGCGCCATGTTATCTCGCCTTCATCGGAGACATGCGTTCGGCCCGCGTCCAGGAATGTGCCGGCTACACGGGAGAGGGCCTCATCCTCGAGGCCACGTCCCTTGGACTCGGCACCTGCTGGGTCGGCGGTTTTTTCGGGCGTGATGCGGTCTCGGCCCAGGTCCGGCTGGATAAGTTCGAAAAGGTCCTCGCCGTCAGCCCCGTCGGCTACGCCCTGAGCAAGCCAAGCTTCACCGACAGAACATTCAAGCTCCTCGCCGCGTCCAGCAGCCGGAAGCCCCTCAGCGAGCTCATCGCGGACGCGGTCGTCGCGGACCCGGGGATCCAAAAGGGGTTCGAGGCGGCCCGGGCCGCGCCTTCGGCCCGCAACCGCCAGCCCTGGCGATTCCGTCTCGAGGACGGGTCCGTCATCATCGGGACCGACAAGGATGAGAAGGACCCGAAGATCTCCCGCCGTCTCGACTGCGGGATCGCCATGCTCCATTTCGAGCTCGGCGCCCGGGCCGCCGGCCTGGCCGGGATCTGGGAGCTCCTCCCGCCCCCCGACGTCGCCCGGTTCCGGCTCAAGATCGCCTGAAAAAGAACCGGTCAGCGCTTCACTCCGAGCCCGGAAACATGTATAATGAGGCGCTTAAGACCGGGGAGTAGCGCAGTCTGGCTAGCGCACAGCGTTCGGGACGCTGGGGTCGTGGGTTCAAATCCCACCTCCCCGATCTTTTTCCCTCATGATCATCAAGAACGTCAAGGATTGTAAGGAAATCGCGGCCGGTGACGGATCGGCCCTCAGAGAGCTTCTCCATCCGGACCAGGGTCCGTTCCAGTTTGGGTTCAGCTTGGCCCGGGCCGTCGTCAAACCGCACGGGAAGACTAGGCCGCACCGGCTGAAGAGCTCGGAAGTCTATTGCATCCTCGAGGGCCGGGGCCTCATGCACGTCGGCGAGGAGACGGCCGAGATCGCCGCGGGTCAGGCCGTCTACATCCCGCCCTTCCATATCCAGTTCGTCGAGAACACGGGCGAGGCCGACCTCGCTTTCCTCTGCATCGTCGACCCGGCTTGGAAGCCGGAGGACGAGGAGATCCTGCCGGATGGGGGGCGCAGGACGCGATAAGCCAGCCATGCCCTCCCTTCCCATTCCTTCAGCGAGCGGCGAGCCGCGCCGGCCGTTCTTCCGCCGCCTGTTCGGGCTGAGGCGGCAGATGAGTTGGAAGCAGGCCTTCACTGCCCTCCAGTACCCGAACTACCGCCTCTGGTTCTGGGGCCAGATGTTCTCTCTTTTCGGGACCTGGATGCAGAGCACGGCCCTGGCATTTCTCATCTACCAGTTGACCAAGTCTCCCGCTTACCTCGGGCTCGTCGGCTTTGCCGCAGGCGTCCCGACCTGGTTATTCATGCTCTACGCCGGGGTCATCGCCGACAGGATGCCCCGGAGAACGATGATCATCATCACCCAAGCCTCCATGATGATCCTCGCATTCTTCCTGGCAGTCCTCACGTTTCTCCATATCGTCCAGCCTTGGCACATCCTCGTCATCGCCCTGCTGCTCGGAGCGGCCAATGCGTTCGAAGCCCCGGCCCGCCAGGCCTTCGTCTTGGAGATGGTCGGCCTTCATGACATGACCAATGCCATCGCCCTGAACGGGGCGATGTTCAACACGGCCACGGCCGTGGGTCCCGCGGTCGCGGGATTGATCTACGCCATCCTCGGGCCGGCCTGGTGCTTCACGATCAATGGGATCTCCTTCATCGCCGTCATCGTGGCCCTCGCTCTCATGAAGCTCAAGCCTTTCGTCCCCAAACCCGAGAAAACGTCTACGATCGACGACCTCAAGGAGGGCATCAAGTACGTGGCGGGCCAGCCGATGGTCCGGACGATCACCGGCCTCGTCGCCATCGTTACCCTCTTCGGGATCGCCTATGCCACACTGCTCCCCGCATGGGCCGTGAAGATCCTGGGCGGGGGCGCAACGACCAACGGGTTTCTCCAAGCCGCCCGGGGCCTCGGGGCCCTGGGCGGGGCGCTTCTCATTGCCAGCCTCGGGCGCTTCCGTTTCCGGGGCCGGCTCCTGACGCTCGGGACACTATCCCTGCCCGTGTTGATTCTGGCCTTCGCCTTCGTCCGCTGGACTCCCCTCTCGCTTTTTCTCCTGTTCGGCGCTGGCATGTCGCAGATCTTCATCTATAATCTCTGCAACGCCCTCGTCCAGACCTTCTCGCCCAACGAGCTTAGGGGCCGCGTCATGGGCGTCTACACGTTCGTCTTCTTTGGCGCCATGCCCGTTGCGGCGCTCGGGATAGGCTCCACGGCCCAGCGCCTGGGAGAGCCGGCGGCCGTCATCATCGGCGCGTCGCTGATGCTTCTCGCGGCGGTTCTCGTCTGGATATTTGTCCCGCGCCTGCGGCATCAGTCCTGACGGAGTCCTTCCCGATTCAGCCGAGCTCGACGACCTCGTAGTCCATCGAACCCAGTCCGATCTTCTCGCCGTGGCTGAGCTGGATCGACCAATCGATATCGTAGCCTTTCCGGAAGGCATCCTTCCCGTGGCCGCGCTCGACGACCAGGTCGGCCGTGGCCTTGTCGACGGCGACGGGGTCGAGGGACCCGAGGATGCCGATGTCCTCGACGATCCGCGGGTCGTCCTTGGCCATGCAGTCGCAGTCCTTGGTGATCTTGATCAGGAAATTGAGGAAGGCCGTCTTGCCCTTGAAATGCTGATGAACGCGGAAGGCGTATTCCGCCATCATCTCCTGGAGCCGGCGGGAATCCTCGTCCCATTTCATCTTGATGGCGCCGGGCTTGCAGACGACCAGGCACTCGCCGCAGCCGATGCACTTGGCCGGGTCGATCGTGACGTGCCCTTCCGCCTGGACGATGGCGTCCTCCGGGCAGAACTCGAAACAGATGCCGCAGTTCCGGCACTGCTTGGCGTTGACCCGGGGATGGACGGTCGAATGCTGGTCGAGCTTTCCGGCCCGGGAAGCGCAGCCCATGCCCATGTTCTTGATGGCCGCCCCGATCCCCGTCTGAACGTGGCCCGTGACGTGCGTCAGGCAGACGATGGCGTCGGAGTCGAGGATGGCCGTGGCGATCTTGGAGGATGTGGTCCGGGCCTGGGCGCCCTTGGCCTCGTACTTGTCATGCCCGATGAGACCGTCCGCGATGATGACCGGCACGCCCACGATCTCCGGCCTGAAGCCGTGGGACCAGGCCAGGCGGATGTGGTCGACCGAGTTCGACCGGTTCCCGACGTAGAGGGTGTTCGAATCCGTCAGGAAAGCCCGGGATGTTTTCCGCCCGATCTCCCAGATGATCCCGGTCAGCCATTGGGGCCTGACGTAACCCGTGCCGCGGACCTCGCCGAAATGGATCTTGAGGGCCGTGAAATCGTCTTTTTCGAGCTTATCGTTGAAGCCTGTGGCCAGATAGACCTTTCGAGCTTTGTCGGCCAGGACCTCGGCCGGATCCTGGCCGTCGGCGGGGATGAAATAGACCTGGCTTTTCTTCATGGGCATCCTTCTTTTTCCGTCATGATCCCAGGATCTTTTGGGCCAGGGCGACCCCCGCCCCGATCTTGAAGCCGTAGCCAAGGGTTTCGAGCGTCCTCTCGACGGCTTCCAAGGCGAACCGGACCTCGTCGGAGCTCAGGTTGCCCATGTGCCCCATGCGGAAGACCTTGCCCAGGGTCTGGGCCAGGCCGCCGGCGACCACGACGCCGTTCTCGTAGAGCGCGCTCCGAAAAGCCTTGTCGTCGACGCCGTCAGGGTAAGCGACTACGGAAAGGGTCGAGGCCGGGAACCGGCTGTCCGTGAAAAAGCCGAAGCCGAGGGCGGCCAGGCCGGCCCGGATCGCCCGGGCGTAGAGGTCGTGGCGCCTGAACCTCGCCTCCATCCCCTCTTCCATGATGACCCGCGTGCCCTCGTAGAAAGCTCGGATCTCGTTGACGCAGGGCGTCGAGAAATACCTGGCGGGATCATGCATGATCGGCAGCCAGCGCAGGAGGTCGGAGTAGTAGGCCGGGATGGAGGTTATGCTCCTACGCTTCTCCATGGCCCGCTCCGAAAGAACCAGGATGGACAGGCCGGGCGGCACGCCCAGGCATTTCTGGGCGGCGGTCAGGACGACGTCGATCGTCCAGTCGTCCATCCGTTCGGGAATGCCGCCGGTGGCGCAGACGCCGTCGACGATAAAAAGGGCGCCGGTTGGGCCGACGATCCCGGCGTATTCTTCGACAGGAGCGCAAGCGCCCGTGGCCGTATCCACATGCGTGCAGACGACGACCTGGTAGACCTGGTTGAAAAGTCGGGCGTCCAGCTCCTGGGGAAGAACGGCCTTCCCCCATTCGCATTCAAGGACGTCGTGCGCAAGCCCGAAGGCCTGGCAGATCTGTCCCATCCTCTGCCCGAAATAGCCCTGGGACAGGACGAGGACGCGGTCGTTCGGGCCGACCGTGTTCAGGAGGGCCATCTCCATGGCCAGGGTCCCGGCGCCGGAGATGATGAACGGCTCGCCTTTTTCGCAAAAGACGATCTTCTTCAGGTTCTCGCAGGATTCCCGGAGCTCCCGGACCATTTCCGGTCCGACATGGGAGACGGTCGGTTGGGCCAAAGCATCAAGGATGCGCGGCACGACCGGGCTCGGGCCGGGAATCAGCAGCAATTTTTCTCTCGCCATGGCCTACCTCGGGCGCGGAATTCCGTTCCATTGTCACCAAATGCCGGGGATAAATCAAGCCGGGGACCGGGAGCCTCGTCGTGGGGATCCGGTCAGAGGAGCTCTTGCAGGCGGCGGCGGAGCGGCTCGATCTCCGGGAAGACTTCGACCGGGAATCCGGAGAAGTCGTCCGGGTCGTCCCCGAGAAGGAAGATCGGCCCGATCCCGGCGTCCACGGCGGCCAAGATGTCGAACCGGGTATCGCCAATGACACAGCATTCGCCGCCGCTGATCCCGAAAGCGTCGAGGACGTCCCGGAAGGGCGCGCCCGAAGGCTTCCACAGTCCGCTCTCCCGGGTGGTCACGCGGTCGAAGCTGAGGCCGAATTTCTCAAGGAGATAAGCCGTGTTCTTGCGGGAGTTGTTGGTGACGAGGGCCGACCGGACGCCTCTCCCCCTGAAGAACGCCAGGAGCTCCTTCATGCCCTCCCGGAGCACGGACCGGGCCGTCTGCTCGGCCTCATGCCGCTCGAGAATGGCCCACTTCCGCGACCGCTCGGGCTCCTCGAGGCCGCAGAGGTAGTGGAGGATGGAGACCTCCGCGTTCCCGAGCTCCTGCCTGATCTTCGGCCAGTCGTAGGCATTCTCGACGACCGTCCCGTCGAGGTCGAAGATAGCGCCCTTGATGCTCATCGGCAGGGTCATTTCTCCTTGATCGCAGTCGACATTCTAACCGAACGGGGAGGGCCTGGTCCAGCCGTTCGTGAAACCTTCAAATTCCGGTTGCTTTCCTTCAGACCCTTCTGGTATAATCCCGCCGAAGAATGTTGTGGGAGGTCCAACCATGGGTAAATACATCGCTGTTCTCGGCGGCCTGGTCGCCATGGCCGGAGGCATCGCCCTGGTGATCGTTTCCGCCGCCTTCCGGCACGCCTTTGTCCAGCTTGTCGAGGGCTTCATTCCCCCGATCCTTTTCTTCGGCGGCCTCATTGGTCTGATCGCAGGGATCAGCAGCATCAAGGACGCCCAGAGGACCAAGAAGCTCGAGCAGGAAACGGCGGAAAAGAAAGAGGAAAAATAAGGCGCCGGCCCGACCCGGCCCTGGACGTTTTTCCCCCGCTGCTCCGCCCCTTCCGCGGCAGGGGTTCCCTTTTCTCGGGAAGGGGCGTCCGCCTCTCTCTTGCCCGGCCTCAAAGCTCTGTGTTAGGATGAGGACAGGCAAGTGAGCATTTTCAACGTTCTCTCGCTCTCCCTCCTGCTGTCGCTTCCGGTCCCCGTCGCCCAACCCCTCGAGATGGCTTTCCTCCAGAATTCGCCCGAAATCCTCGGAGGCCTCCTGACGACCAGCGGGGACATCCCGGTCTCTCTTCCCGACCCGCTCTCGCTCGCCGACCAGCTCTCGCCGGACCAGGCCTATCTCGTTTTCAAGCGGATCTTTTCCGTTTTCAAGACGACCGAGTTCTTCGTCGACCCCGGCCTCACGATGCTTCCGGGCAGGCCGGGCGGAATCCTGAAGACCCGCTGGTCCTTCCGGAACCAGAAGACCGGAAACCAGTATCCCGTCCGGGTCTTTTTTTACGTGACCCCTGAAGCCACCCCTCCAGGTTCATATCCCGGGACGCGGGGGATCGTCCTCAAGATCGTCGAGATCAGGGCGGAGAAGCTCTGATGGCCGGCAAAGGGATCCGCGGCCGGAACGTCCTTCTTGCGGGCTCGGCCGCCGCCGCCGCTCTGGCCTTGCTCGTCGCCCTCCTTTCGCTGGCCCTGCCGGGATTCCTGTCCAGGAATTACGACCAGAAAAGCCTGGCGTTTCTGAAGGGCCAGGCCCAGGATGTCCGGAAAGAGTTCGCCCGTCTGCTGGCCGGGCTCGGATCGAAGGAAGCGCTCTTCGCTCAGGCGCCCCTGCCCGCCGACCCGGAGGTTTATTTTCCGCTGTTCAAGAAATCAGGGCTCGACCCCGAGACCGAGGGGATCGCCCTGACCAACGGGGACGGCAACCCGGTCGTCTGGTACGGGAACGTCCTGAGCCTCATCGACGTCATTCCGCCCGAGAGCCTCAAGGCCTTGAAAGGGCAATCGGCCGCCTTCCTTATCCGGAGCAAGTCCTCGGTCTACTTGGTCGCCATAAAGCCCCGGGGCAAGGACGGAAGTCTGCTCGCCCACTTCAAGCTCCTGGCCTTCATTCCCCAGTTCCAATCCTCGTACGTCCTCGAGTACGAGGCCCTCCAGCGGGCCTTCCGGACGGATTTTGACATCGATTACTGGGATTTCCAGCAGGACGTATCCGGTTTCGAGAAGCTCTTCGCCCGCCACAGCGACGAATTCGCCGGCCAGCCCCGGCAGGAGAACGAGATCCAGACCCTTTTCTTCCCGCTCCGTAATGAAGCGGGCCGGATCATCGCCACCGTGACCCTGTCCTCCCCTTCGCTGACCTCGAAGCTGACCGGGGTCAGGGAAGATCTCTGGCTGGTCCTCCTCCTTCTTCTGGGCGCCGGAGGCGTCCTGGCCCTCATTTTCCTCTGGACCTCGCCGGGTTTCATCAAGGACCGCAAGGCCCTGCCGGGGATCCTCATCGTGGCCATCTCCATCGGGCTGAGGCTCATCGCCCTTCCCCTCGGCCGGCTGGAAAGGGTCCAGTTACTGCCCGTTTTTTCTCCGGCCGTGGCCGGATTCCGGTCACCCGGGAACCTGACCCGGTCGCCGGCCGACATCTTCCTGACGTCCCTTCTCATCTTCACCTTGGCCGCCTGCCTGGCCGTCTACGGAAGGCCTCTCTTCCAGGCCGGCCGGGAGAAGTCCGGGCACCTGGTCTCTCCGTCCCTCCACGTCCTGGCCGGCGCGCTGGCGGCCTCGGGCCTCATCGGCTTCCTGGGGATCCTCAGACACCTCGTTTTGAATTCCAACCTCTCCCTCCTTCGCTGGACCCTCAAGGCGCCATTCCTCGTCCTCCACCTCAGTCTGCTCCTTTTCCTGACGGCCCTGCTCATCGTCCTGTCCCTGGCCTTCAGGCTGGCGGCCCGGACCGCCGGGAACCGCGCCCTGTCTTTCCTGTTCGTCACGGCGACGGCCGGCGCGGTCCTTCTCATCCGGGGGGAAGACAGGTCCCCGCTCCTTCTCCTTTTCCATCTGGCGCTCCTCTCGTGGGTCTTCGTCATCGCCTCCATGCCCGAGCTCCTCCGCCGGCGCGAAATCCTCATCCTCGGTCTCCTTCTGGCGGCTTTATGGACGGCCCAGTCCCTGAACAGCTTGACGGCGGTCCGGACCCATACCCTCCTCGAGACGACGCTGAAACGGGCCATCCTGGCCCAGGAAGCGTGGGGCGACTTTCTGATGGAGCAGTCCTTCCCGGACATCGACCGGAACCAGCGCTCCATCGTTTCCTATCTCAAGAACCCCTCCGACCCCAATTTCGCCCATTCGCTCTGGCAAAAAAGTCTCGTCGCCAAGTTCAACTGGTATTCGAGCCTCGAGCTCCGCGACGCCGAGGGAAACAGCCTGAGCTGGTTCTCCCTCAACGTCCCCAAGTACTATATCAAGCCCCCCGAGCTTGGACGCTCGGGGACCTGGACTATCGTCCGGCAGTCCTTGAGCTTCATCGGGAAGGAAAAGGAATTCCTCATCGGATACAAGGACTGGAGCGACGAGAGCCATTACCTCGGGCGGCTGATCCTCTATGTGTCGCTGGACCCGGAAATGCTCCCGTTCCTTTATTCGGCCAACCCCTACTTCGAAGTCCTCCGGACCGATCCCATGCCCTCGTTGAACCAGTTCGATTTCGGCTGCGCCATCTACGACCTCGAGGGGAACCCCTTATTCAACCCCCAGAAGCTGACGTTCGGGGTCTCCGCGGGCGACGTGAGCGGGCTGGCCGCGTCCGGACGACCCATCTGGTCCCGATTCGAGGAGAAGGGGACATCCTATGACTCCTATCTCTTCAAGACCCAGGACCGCCTGTACATGCTGTTCACGCCGCTGAAGAAGCTCAAGACCAGGACCGTCGAATTCCTGAGGCTCTTCTTTTTCGACCTGGCCGTCGCCGCGGCCGTCCTCATCCTTTTCACCCTTCTGGCGGGGAAAGCGCGCTTCTCCCGGCCCCTCTGGTCATTCTCCAACCGGGTCTACGCGGCCTTTTTGGCCGTGGCCCTCGTCCCCCTCCTCATGTACACGGTCTTCACCCGGAGCCTGTTCGACCGGATCTTCGCGGAGCGGTTCGTCGAGGACGCCGCGATCCACGCCAGCTACGCCCAGAGCCTCCTCGAGGCCTTCCTCATCGTCAGGGACAAGAATATCTCCCCCTACCTCGCCCCGACCGCGGACCTCGCCCTTTGGATCAGCTCGACCCTCGCGAACGACGTCAACCTCTATCGGGACGCCATCCTCGTGGCCTCGAGCCGGGGGGAGTTCTTCGACACCGGGCTGCTTCCGGACCTCCTCGACGGCGAGGCCTATGAGAGCCTCATCTACGGCAAGAAGCCGTTCTATACCCAGCGGACGTCGATCGGCGGGTATTCCTTCCAGACGCTGACCGTGCCGTATGCCTTCGAGAATTCGACCCTATTCATCTCGCTCCCCTTCCCCTTCGAGCAGCAGGAGATCGCCCGGGCGACGCGCGAGATCGTCGAGTTCCTCGTCCTGCTCGCCGCCTTCTTCACCGTCCTGGTCATCCTCTTCTCCCGGGGGATCCGGTCGATCGTCATCGTCCCCGTCCGCAAGCTCCTGGCCGGGACCCGCGAGGTGGGCCTGGGGAACCTCGAGGTCCGGATCGACCACAAGTCCCACGACGAGATGATGACCCTCATCGATGGCTTCAACACGATGACCAAGAACCTCAAGGCCCACGAGCAGGAGCTGGCGGACATGAGCAAGAAGGTCGCCTGGACCGAGATGGCCCGGAAGGTCGCCCACGAGATCAAGAACCCCCTGACGCCGATCCAGCTCTCGGCCGAGCATGTCCTCAAGGTGTACGAGGACAAGAAGGGCGACTTCAGCCAGGCCCTCAAGGAGTCCATGTCCTACATCATCAGCGAGGTCGAGAACCTGCGGCGGATCGCCCAGGAGTTCATGGAGATCTCCAGAGACACGACCCTCCACAAGGACCCCCTGGACCTGGCCGAAGTCCTGGAGGACACCGTCCTACCGTACCGGAAGTTCCTCTCCGAGAGGATCAGGTTCAAGGTCGTCTACTCCGGCCGGGATTTCCGGACCCGGGGGGACGCGGCCAAGCTCAAGACCGCCCTCCGGAACATCGTCGCCAACGCCGTCGAAGCCATCAGCCAAAAGGGAGAGGTCGGCCTCAGCCTCAGCCGCGAAGGATCGAAGCTCAGGATCGTCATCCGCGACACGGGTCCCGGGATGAGCCGCGAGACGATCGAGCGGATCTTCGACCCCTATTTCTCGACCAAGGACTCCGGCACCGGCCTCGGCCTGCCGATCGCCAAGAAGATCATCGAGGAGCACGGCGGGACGATCCAGGTCTCGAGCGAGCCGCGCGCGGGCACGATGGTGACGATCGAGCTTCCGGTCGAGGAATGATTGGAATTCCGCGGCGTTTTTTGGGACAATAACGGACCGAGGCCGGGACGGAGAAAGGAAACGTGCCATGCCCAAGACCCTCGTGACCTATTTCAGCCGGACGGGGAACACGCAAAAAGTCGCCGAGGCGATCTTCGACGAGATCGCCGGGGACAAGGTCCTCAAGCCCATGGCGGAGGTCGAGAACCTGGCCCCCTACCAGAACATCTTCGCCGGGTTCCCGGTCCAGACGCACAGCGTCCCTTATCCGGCCGAGGTGTTCCTCAAGAAGATCCCCGAAGGGAAGAAGGTCGCCCTTTTTTCGACGCACGGTTCGGTGACCGGAAGCAAGCTCTCGCGGGAAGCCCTGGAGTACGCTTCGGTCCTGGTGTCCAAGGCCCAGCTTGTCGGCACGTTCTCCTGCCGGGGAAAGGTGTCGATGCAGGCCCTCGAGGTCCTGATGAAGTCCCCGGAACACGAGGCCTGGGCGGATATGGCGGCCTCCGCGGCCACGCATCCCGATGAGCACGACCTGGCCGAAGCCAGGGCCTTCGCCCGCTGGGCCATGACCCTCTACGTCCAAGGGCACTACGGCGGGCTGTGACCCTTCCCTAGCGGTCGGCTTTCCTGATCCTCTCGAACCCGGAGGCGCTGACGAACTCCAGGCGGCCGTCCGCCTCGACCTCGTCGAACAGGAGGTTCAGCCCCAGGGTATCGCTCGAGACGTGGCCGGCGATGATGACGTTGAGGTGGGCTTTCTTGGCGTTCTCGAGGGCCTCCTCGCTGATGTGCATGCCGACGATCGTGCTCACGCCCGAGACGGCGTACTGCTCGTAGATCGTCTTGGCGCCTTCGGTCCCCCCTGTCATCTCCAGGCAGATCCTCCCGCACCGGGCGTTCTCCGAACCGCTGACAATCTTCGGCCCGGCCATCCGCCGGACAGCCTTGCCGTATTCGGGGATCCTCTTCAGCGCGTCGACGGCATCCTTGAGCCGTGCCGGCTTTTCTTTGTCGAACAGCGCGGTGAGGTAGGTGTTGACGCAGTTGTCGGCGGGCGTGTGGACGCACATCATCGGGAGGCCGAGAAGCCGGGCCGCGTCGACCGCCCGGTTGTGGTTGACCGGGAGGACGCGCCGTTCCACTTCGCCGATTCGCTTGTCCATGAGCTGTTCGGCGACGGAGATGTTGACGCCGAAGGCGGCCAGCATGTCCGACTGCAGGTGCATGACCCCGGGGAGCTGGGCCAGGGCGACGCCCTGGGGATGATGGGCGATGACGAGGTCGATCTTCTCAGCCCGGTCCCTGTTGAGGGTGTAGGCGATGAGGATCTCCCCGGCGTCCATGTCGATCCCGACGATGACTTTCTTGACCTCGGTCGCCGGGTCGCCGGCGAGGATCCGCGTGTCGGTGTAGGGATTGAACAGGCGGTCCTCTTCCCAGGATTCGCGTTCATCGTCCTTGAGCGACTTCGATCTGGTCCGCTCATCGTCCAGGATTCTGCGGAGCTCCGCGGGGCCCCTGGGGTCATTGGCGATGCCGACGGCGACGGCTTTCCGGTACAGGCTTTCGAGCTTCATGGTCCGTTCCTTTCTTGTCCAGGGATTCTATCCGTGAGCCCGCGCCCGCCGGCCAGGGCCGAGGCCAGGGCCCGGGCTTCGCCGAGGGTCTCCCGGACGCGGCCGGCGACGCGCCGGAGCTCCTCATCGCCCCGTTCCCCGTCCCCCCGGTCGAGAAGGCGGAGGGCCCGGTAGGCCTGAAGCCGGACGGCCTCGAGACCGGAAAGGACGTCCGCGAGGTCCATCTGGGCCTTTTGATGATTCATGAGCGTGCTCTCGAAAAGCCCCTTATCCCGGGCGGCCTCCAGACACGATCTGAGGACTGCCGCGGCCGTCCCGATGTCCCGGGCCACTTCGGCCACGGAGTCCTCCGGACCAATCCGGCCGGCCGGCCCTCCGCCGGCCGCGAAAATGGCCCGGCCCAGCTCCGGAGCGGCGGCCGAGACTTCCTCGATGATCAGGGCTTTTTCGATGAGCCCCATCCGTCCCATCCCGGGCCCAGCGCCCGGGAGATCCGGATACCCAAGGTCCTTCAGTTTCCGGCTGATCGCCGTCAGGGCCGCCGGACCTGCCGGCGCGCTTTCGGAGTCCGCCGGCGCGACCTCCCGGAAATGATCGCGGATGTCCTTCCTGAGGGCTTTTTGTTCCGGCGTGAGAAAGGCGTCCATGGGGCTCAACATTTCCTCCATCATCTTACTTTTCAATCCCCGGCGAATCAAGCGGCCATGACACTCCATGAAGGGATTGGGAGAATTGACAGGGTCCGGGAAATCATCTAAATTCGTCTCATGATCGGCGGATTGTTCCGGTTCTTCTTCTTCGTCCTCCTCCTTTATGTCGCTTACTTTATTTTCCGCATCTACCGGGCGGCGACCCGGGTCCGGAAAGCGCCCGACCCGCCCCGCCAGATCCAGGGCGTGATGGTCAAGGACGATGTCTGCAACACCTACATCCCCAAGGAGGAGGCGATCCGCGAAGTCCGCGACGGGCGGGAGCGCTTCTTCTGCTCCGAGGAATGCCGCCGGAAATCCCGGGCCGGCTAATCCCCTGAAAATGTGATCAGGAAGGAAGGGAATTCGCCGGTGTAGTCGGCCCACCTGATTTCGAGGTCGTCGATCTGGGCCAGACGCGGGCCTTTCCTGAGCTCCCCGAGGAACAGCTCGAGGTCCGCCCGGTCTCCCTCCGCTAGGACTTCGACCCGGCCGTCATAAAGATTCCGGACCCAGCCGGTGATGCCCAGCGAGGCCGCCCGTTTTTCGGCGAAGTAACGATAGGCGACGCCCTGGACGCGTCCCGAAACGATGACATGGACCCTGGCCGGTTGTCCCATCGCCGGGATTCTAGCACAGGGAAAACGGCCTCACAATCCCGGCGCCCCGGGAGGGCCGCGGTTGAGCCGGCCGGCGAAAGGCCGAGGGGATAAAAAACGGGGAGGGCTTTCGCCCTCCCCGTGTCGAGTCCAACCGATAGGGAATTACCAGCCGTAGCCGAGGGAGATCATCGGGACGAGGATGTGCATCTGGTAGATCCCCGGCATATCAGCGGCCAGGTCGGTGATCGTCCGTTTCTGGCCCATCAGGTATTCCAAGCCCAGGTCGATCCCGAAGTTGCCTGCCTTATAGCCGAAACCTGCAGTGACGGTATTGTATGTGAAGCCCGGCAGCAGGATGTTCATGGTGGAGTCCGGAGCGGGGGCGGGGTCGTAGTAGTACCCGGCCCTGACAGCGAAATCGCCCATGGTGTATTCAAGGCCGCCGCGGATCTGGATCTTGTTGGCCCAATGAAGGTCCAAGGTGCTCTGCGAGACGCCCGCCGCGTTCCAGGCAGGGTCCAGGAGCGATATCGTCAAGACATCCAGCTTCTTCCAGTTGGTCCACTGGAGGTCAAAGCTCATCGTCAGGTTCTGGATGGGCTTGACGGCGATACCGCCGGCCAGCCAGGCCGGGCTCTTGGCCGTCAGCTTCGCATCCGACGTGTCCGGGAGACTCGCGCTCAGGAGAGGGAGGTTTTCCAGGCCCACTGTTCCGGACAACTTGATCGTGGATTGGAGCCTGTACGTGAGGCCGAAGCTGACCCGGTCGGTCGGCTTGACCAGGATTCCGAACGTCGCTCCATATCCCCAGCCTTTGACATTCATGGTCCGCTGGCCGCGGTTGAAGAGCATCGGGGGTTTGGTAATGACCTGGAATTCGCCCCATTGGTCGACTTTAAAAAAGCCGTAGTTGATGTTGAAAGTGGCACCGAAGAGGATCTGGTCGGTGAGCTTGACGGCGATCGCCGGGGCGATGGTGATCGAGCCGATGAAGCTCTTCCAGGTGTAGTTCCCGACCGGCGGGGTGAAGGCCGAGGCCGGAGTGGGATAGATGAGCATCGACTCGAGGCCCGTGTTGTTCCAGTCCGCGCCCAGGCCGGACAGAGTATATGCGCCCAGGCCCACGACCACCCGGTCGCCGATGGGCTGGAAGAAGCCGACAAGGCCGGCGGGATAATACTTGGCGTTGGTCTTCATGCTGAACGTGGCCAGGTCGTACTGGCTCGTCGGGATGAGAAGGTCGCCCGTCAGCCCGAAGGTTGCCTTTTTCATCAGCGCCAGGCCGGCCGGGTTCCAGAAGACGGCCGTGTAATCATCGGCCAAGCCGACGAACGCGCCGCCCATGGAAGCCGCCCGGGCGCCGAAGCCGTTCAGGTTCAGGCCGTTGGCCAGGAGCCCGGACGTCAGGAGCAGGATGACGGCCAGGCCCAAGCTAAGTTTCTTCGTCATTTTTTCCCTCCAAAATCGGACTTTTCCCGAATCTATATTATATTCATGGAGAGTTGTCAACTCTTCGGATGGGGTCCGGGCGGCTGGAATATGATAAAATTGCGTCGGAAAGCCGGGCGCATGAAAAAAAATCTTCTCTCGATCGCTGGTTACGATCCCTCGGGCGGGGCCGGCGTCGGCCTCGATATCCAGGTGTTCAGGCATCTCGGCTTCAGGGGATCCGGGATCCTGACCTCGGTCACGGTCCAGAACGCGGCCGAGATGAAGAAGGCCTTCCATCTGCCGCCGGGGCTGGTCCGGAGCCAGTACGAGGCTCTCGTCGAGGGGACGCGCTTCGGGGGGATCAAAACAGGGATGACCGGCACGCTTGAAAACCTGGCCGCAGCGGCCCGGATCCTCGCCGCCAACCCCTCCATCCCCCGGGTCGTCGACCCTGTTTTCAGATCCAGCTCCGGGGCCCTGCTTCTCGAAAAAAGGGCCGTCCCCCGTTTTCTCGGTCTCATGAAAAGCAAGGCGAGCCTGATCACGCCCAACCTGGACGAGGCGTCAGCCCTCACGGGCCTCCTCATCCGGACGGTCGAAGATATGAAGGAGGCGGCCCTGCGGATCTGCCGATCGGGCCTTGTCCCCTGCCTCGTCAAGGGCGGTCATCTCCGGGGCGAAGTCGCGGATGTCCTTTTCGACGGGCGGGCCTATGCGGTCTTCCGGCACGAGAGGCTCGACAAAAGGGTCCACGGCACCGGGTGCTTCCTGTCCGCGGCCATCCTCGGCTACCTTGCTTGCGGCCGCGGCCTTGAAGAGGCCTGCCGCCGCGCGATCGGCCTGACCGTTCAGGGCATCCGGAAGGCCGCCCCCGCCGGGAAGGGGCGGGCGGCCTTCTCATTCCCGTTCTAAGACCGCGATTCCGGCAAGAGGACGGATGCCGCCCGCCGACTCGGATGCAAACCAAACGAAAAGGCGATGGATGAGATCAGCCTTGCTTATTTTCTGCTGCCGGGATCTCCGGCCGGGCCGGTCCCGGAAGCCGGGCGGATGATCTTCGCGGCCCTGGCCAGGACCTCCTTCGGGAAGATCACGCCCTGCTTCTCCGCGGCGTCCAGGTTGAGATCGATCTTAACGTCGGTCATGAACTGGATGGGGATCCGGGCCGGGCTCTCGCCGTTCTTGACCCGGACCGCCAGCTGCCCCGTCTTGTATCCCAAGTCGTGAAAATTGTAACCGACCGCGGCGCAGGCCCCGAACTCCACGGAACGGAGGAAGCCGCCGAAGAGGGGCAGCCGGTTCTCCTCGGCCGCCCGCCCGAGGACGTCGAACGAGGTGTTGATGGTGTTGTCGGAGATCGGGAAAAGAGCGTCGACCTTGGCATTGACCAGGATCTGGGCCGACTGCGGGATCTCGTGGGCGTCGGCCACCGGGACGGCCACGATCTCCAGGCCGAGCTCGGCGGCGGCATCCCGGGCCAGATCCAGATAGTACTCCGAATTGACCTCCGAGGGCGTCCAGAGCGTTCCCAACCGTCTGGCCTTAGGCAGGACCTCGTGGATGAGCTTGACGGCCTGCCGGACAGGCCCGGTCGAAGCCACGCCCGTGACGTAGCTCAGATGGTCGTCCGCGGTTCTCCCCGCGCCGACGAGAAAGGGAGTGGCGACGGACCCGAAGACGATCGGGGTCGAGCGGCCGGCGATGAGGGCCGCCTGGAGGCACTGCGTCGTGAGGGGGATGACCAGGTCCACTTTCTCGTCGACGAACTCCCGGGCGATCCGCTGAACCTCGGAGATGTCCCCGTTGGCGATCCGGATCCGGACCCGGACGTTCTCGCCGTCCCGCAGGCCGCTGTCTTCAAATGCCTGGAGGATCCCTTTACGGACCTCGTCCGCCGTGGGCGAATCCACCGACTGGAAGATCCCGACGACATAGATCCCGGGCCGCCCGGCCGGGCCGACGGGCTCAGAGGTTTTCTTGCAGGCGGCGGGAACGAGAAGGAAGAAACTCCATCCGAAAAGAAAGGCTAGCCGTTTCATCGACGCTCTCGCCTCATCATATTCAAAAAACTCCCCGCGGGCAACATTTTCATGACAATCCAGTGATCGCCCGGAACTTTTCCGGGGCCACGTTCCGGCCGCTCACGACGACAAGGACGCTCCGGCCGCGGAAATCTCCAGGGCGGGCGAGAAGCCCGGCGACCGGCAGGGCCCCCGCCCCCTCGATCATCTTGTGGTGCCGTTCGAAAAGGAGGGCCATCGAGGACGCGATTAGGGCCTCCGGGACGACGAGCGTCCGGTCGACGAGGTCGCGATAGAGGGGGAAGGTGACGGCGCCGGGCTCGATGCCCCCGGCGACGGCGTCGGCGATCGTCTCCTCCTCCTCGATCTCCACGAGACGGCCGGCCTCGACCGAGGCCGCCATGAACGCCGATGTTTCGGGCTCGACCCCGACCGCCCGCGCCGCAGGCCTCGTTCTCCGGAGGTAGGCCGCGATGCCGGCGATGAGACCGCCGCCGCCGACGGGGACGAGGACGTCGTCGATCCCGGGAGCGTCCTCGGCGATCTCGAGCCCGACGGTGCCGGCGCCGCAGACGATATCCCGGTCATTGTAGGGCGAAACGAAAACCCGGCCCGTCCTGTCCGCCTGTTCCCGGGCGTGGGCCTCGGTCTGCTCGCAGCTCGAGCCAAAAAATTCGGGATGGACGCCCAGGGCCTCGATCTTTTTCCTCTTGATATCCGAAACCGTGGCCGGGAGGAAGAGCCTGAGTCCGATCCCCTCGAGCTTCGCGGCGTGGCTGATAGCCAGGCCGTGGTTGCCCGTCGAGGCGGAGACCACCCCACGCTCCCGTTCCCCGGGCGTCAGGGACCGCAACTTGTTCAGGGCGCCCCGGAGCTTGAACGAACCGGTCGTCTGATCACTTTCCCACTTGATGAGGACCCGGGCCCCGGTCATGTCGCTCAGGGTCTCGGAGAGCTCGACCGGCGTCCGGACGACATCTCTCCGGATCCGTTCGTGGGCGGCGCGGATCCCCGCCACGAAATCGAAACCTGTGGAAAGCGGGGTAACCATCGGCTCCCAAAGATATGCCCGGCGGCCGGACGAAGTCAAATTCGGAAATTATTCCAGTACGTCTTGCCTGGCTTGGATTCGATCGGAAGGAACGAAGCGACCATCGGGGCCGGGAAGATATTTAAGAAATGATAACCGCAATCGATTTTCGTTGGATATTGGACGCTTTTTTTCTAAAATAGGAGCGGCGATGACGAAATATCACATCGGCACGGCCGGCTGGAGCTACGAGGATTGGGAGGGCGTCGTCTACCCCGCCCGCAAGGACCGCGGCTTTCATCCCCTTATTTACCTGATGCGCTACATCAATATCGTCGAGATCAACAGCACCTTCTACCGGCCGGCCACCCCTGTCCTGGCCCTCTCCTGGCTCAAGAAGGTCGAAGGTCATCCGGATTTCCTCTTTTCCGTCAAGCTCCACCAGGTCTTCACCCACATGCGGAAGGATTTCTCCCAAAAGGACGTGGACGAATTCAAGGCCGGGATCGATCTCCTCCGGGTCCGGAACCGGCTGGCCGCCCTGCTCATCCAGTTCCCCTGGTCCTTCGCGGGCACGGAGGCGAACGCGGCCTACCTTGTCCGCCTGTTCGGCCTTTTCGCCGGATACCCCCTTGCCCTGGAGGTCCGCCATGGGACCTGGGACACTCCCGGGTTCTACGACATGCTCAGGGACAACCGGGTGGCGTTCTGCAACATCGACCAGCCGGTCTTTAAGGATTCGATCAAGCCTTCGGCCGTGAGCACGAACCCGGACTTCGCCTACGTCCGGCTCCACGGCCGGAACTACGAGAACTGGTTCCGGGAGGGGGCCGGCCGGGACGACCGCTACGATTATCTGTACACGAAAGACGAGCTCAACGACTGGATCCAGCGGATCAAGGACCTCGGGAAAAAAAGCGGCAAGGTCTATGTCATCACCAACAACCACTATCGGGGGCAGGCCATGGCCAACGCTCTCCAGATCCGCAACATGGTCACCGGCGAAAAAGTGGACGTCCCGGAGCTTCTCCTCGAAAAATACCCGGTCCTCCGGGAGATCGTCCGCAGGATCCGCGGCGGCCAGATGGACCTTTTCCGGGAGAAGGAAGGGCCGGGAAAAACAGACGACAAGGACGGGAAATCATCATGAACTGGTGGGAAAACGACTTCGCGACCGTCAAAAGGAACAAGCTCTGGCTGGCCGGCCGGAAGGCCGAGGACCTGGCCCGGGAATTCGGCACCCCGCTTTATGTCTACGGGAAAAAGGCCGTCCTGGCCCGCTACGGCCTCCTCGAAAAGGCCCTGGCCTCAAGCTCCCCGCTCGACGCCTGGATCTGCTACGCGATGAAGGCCAATCCCCATGCCGGAATCCTGCGTCTCCTCCAAAGGAAAGGCGCCCGGATCGACGCCGTCTCTCCGAACGAGGTTGACGCGGCCATGGCCGCGGGCTTTCCGCCGGAGCGCATCCTCTTCACGGGAACGAGCGTCAGCCTCGAGGACCTTGACAGGGTCCTCTCCGTCAAGGGCCTGACCCTCAACATCGACGCCGCCGAGGAGCTCGAGATCATGGGGCGGTTCAAGCGCAGGAAATGCCCCGGGCGGAAGGTCCGGGTGTCGGTCCGCTGGAACCCGGGGATCGGCCGCGGCTTCAACCCCCGCGTCGTCACCGCCGGGGAGAGGTCGTCGGACGGGACCCCCATCAAGTTCGGCGTCGAGGAGAGCCGGGTCCTCGCGGTCTTCGAGCGGGCCCGGGCGCTGGGATTCGTCCCGGTCGGACTCCACCAGCACCTCGGCTCCGGCTGGGTCAGGGAGGATTTCCCGACCGTCAGGAAGGCCGTGGACAGGATGGTCCGCAAGGCGGCCGAGCTCGAAAAAAGGGGTTTCCAACTCGAGTTCCTCGATTTCGGCGGAGGGTTCGGCCCGCGCTACACCCGGGAGCAGGCCCTTTTTCCGGTCAATAGCTATATCCGATACGTGGCCCGGGCCGTCGGGACGGCGCGCCTCGGCATCAAGGCCATCGCCATCGAGCCGGGGAAATTCCTGGTCGGGGAGCCGGGCGCGCTCCTCCTCCGCACGGAGTACGTCAAGAAGAGCTACGGCAACCTCTTCGCCTGCGTCAACGGCGGGACTTACAATACCGTCCCGAGGCCGGCCATCTACCTCCATGCCTTCCACGAGATCGTCAACGCCTCGCGGGTCGGGGGCCGGCCCCTGGCCCGGCTGACGGTGGCCGGAAACCTCTGCGAGACGGGCGACGTCTTCGGAAAAGAACGCCTCATGCCCCGGCCCAAGAGCGGGGAGATCCTGGCGGTGCTGGTGGCGGGAGCCTACTGCCGCAGCATGGCCTCGACCTTCAACCTGAGGGACATTCCCCGGGAGGTCCTGATCTGAGGCGGACCGGCGGAAGCCTCCGGCCGGGTTACCCGGCGTACTTGTTCAGATAAACGAATTTCTCCAGCGGAAAACGCTCCGGCCGCGCTTTTTCTGCGGCTATTTTCTCAGGAAAGCGAGGATCTCTTCGAGGTCCGGGAGCTCCGGGATGTCGTAGACTTTGATGAAGGCCACGCGGCCCTGCCCGTCGACGATGATGTTGGCCCGCTCGGAAAAACCGTCCTCCTTGCGGAAGATGCCCATGGCGTGGGCGACGGCGCCGTGAGGCCAGAAATCGCAAAGGAGACGGGTGTCCTTGAGGCCCAGCTCCTTGGCCCAGGCATGTTTCGTCGGAAACGAGTCCACGCTGAGGCCGACGGCGATGGTGTCCAGCTCGTCGAAGGTCGCCTTGTTGGCCTCGAGGGCCTTCATCTGGTCGGCGCACACCGGCGTCCAGGCCAGGGGATGGAATGACAGAAGGACCCGTTTTCCGGCGAAGGCGGACAGCTTGAATTCGCGATTGTGGTGGTCCTTGAGAGTGAAATCTGGGGCGATGTCCCCGACCCAGATCGTCTGCGTGTTTCCCATGTTCTTCCCTCCCCGCGAGACAGGGACCTTGAACGCCTGCCAAGCGGCCCTCATTATGGCAAACCCGGGGCGAAAAAACAAGACCGAAAAACCCGTCAAGCGGGGAGGCCGTCACCGGTCCGGGCAGAATTTCGGTTGAAATATTCCGCGCACCGTCCGTACAATAGGCCTTGCATTCCAGACGCCGGGAAAGGAGCTCGCCTTGAAAAAACGTCTCGTTTTTACGATTCTCATCCTAGCCCTTGCAGCCCTGGCCGGTCCACTCTCTTCTGCCGGCCGTAACGGGTATTACCGCTTCCCGGCCCTTCGCGGGACGACGGTCGTTTTCACCTCCGAGGGCGACCTCTGGTCGGTCGACATCAAGGGCGGAACGGCCGTCCGCCTGACGTCCCATCCGGGGCTCGAGATGAGCCCGGCCATCTCCCCCGACGGAACGACGGTCGCCTTCGCCGCCCAGTACGAGGGCCCGACCGAGGTCTACACGATGCCGCTCGCCGGAGGCCTTCCCGTCCGCCGGACGTTCTCCGGCCAGACCTCGATCCCCGTCGGTTGGACGCCGGACGGAAAGATCATCTACGCCACCCAGAAATATTCGACGCTCCCCAATACCGAGCTCGTCATCCTCGACCCCCAAACGAACGCCGAGTCCCTCCTCCCGCTCAGCCAGGCCGCGGACGGCGCCTTCGACCCGGCCGGCCGGACCCTCTTTTTCACCCGCCTCCCGTTCCAGGGAAGCTACACCAAGCGCTACAAGGGCGGCACCGCCCAGAGCCTCTGGAAGTTCACGATGGGGGATCCCGAGGCCGCGCCCCTGACGGCGGACTACGCCGGGACGAGCAAGAACCCGATGACCTGGCAGGGCCGGGTCTATTTCGTCAGCGACCGTGACGGGACCATGAACCTCTGGTCCATGGACGACGGCGGAAAGGACCTCCGGCAGCACACCTTCCACAAAGGTTTCGACGTGAGCTCGCCATCGCTCGATAACGGAAGGATCGCCTACCAGCTCGTGGCCGACCTCCACATCTACGACATCGCCGCGGGAAAGGACGTCCGGCTCGATGTCACGCTCCCTTCGGACTTTGACCAGATGCGGGAGAAGTGGATCACCAAGCCGGCGGATTACCTGACCTCCGCGCACCTCTCGCCCTCAGGCGACCGGGTGGCCCTCGTTTCGCGCGGGAACGTCTTCGTCGCTCCGGTGGGCGACGGCCGGTGGGTCCGGGTCAGCCGCAAGGATGGGGTCCGCAACCGGGCTGCCCGCTTCCTCGGGGACGGGAAAAGCCTGATGGTCCTCTCGGATGAGACGGGCGAATGGGACTTCCATCGCTTCGCGGCCGACGGGCTCGCGGCAGGCGAACAGCTGACCACGGGGGCCCGGGTCATCCGCTTCGACGGAGTCCCTTCTCCCGACGGCCGGTCCATCGCCTTCGCCGACAAGGACTACCAGCTTTGGGTCTGGAACGGCGAGAGAAAGACCCTCAGCAAGATCGCCGAATCCGGAAACGGGATGTTCGACGACCTCGCCTGGTCCCCGGACGGCCGGTGGCTGGCTTTTGTCCGGCCGGCCGATAACGGCTTCCAGCAGATCATGGTGCTCAACGCTGCGGCGGACCAGATGACCGAGCTGACGAACGACCGCGTCGATTCCTATAACCCCGTCTGGAGCCCCGACGGAAAGTGGCTCTATTTCCTGTCCGACCGTTATTTCCGGAGCGCCGTCGGCGGCCCTTGGGGTCCGCGCCAGCCGGAGCCCTATTTTGACAAGACGACCAAGATCTATGCCATGGCCCTGACGGCCAAAGAGATCTTTCCCTTCGCGCCGGCGAACGAACTCAACCCCGACGAGAAGGAGAGGAAGGACGTCAACGAAGCCAAGGCCGCCTCCGCGCCGGCCGGGAAAACGGACAAGCCCGCCGAGGCCAAGGGCGCCAAAGAGGCTGTGCCGAAGGTCGTGATCGAGCTCGCCGGGATCCAGGACCGCGTCTTCGAGGTCCCCCTCGCGGCCGGCGTCTATTCCCAGCTCGTCGTCGGCGATAAGGTCCTGTTCCTCATCGACAGGGAGAGCAACGCGGCGGGCCGGGGCAAGCTCCAGGCTGTCGAGATCAAGAACCGGAACGTCCAGGTCAAGACGCTCATCGAGGATGTCCGGAACTTCGAGCTGTCGGCGGACGGAAAAAAGATCCTCGTCCAGAAGGACAGCGACCTCTACGTGATCGACGCGTCAACTGCAGCCCCTGCGGCGCTCGGCGAGAAGAAGGTCGACCTTTCGCGCTGGACGTTCTCCATCGACCCCCGCCAGGAATGGCGCCAGATGTTCACCGATGCCTGGCGCATGGAGCGGGATTATTTTTATGACCGGAACCTCCACAACGTCGACTACCAGGGCCTCCTCGAGCGCCACAAGCCGTTCGTCGAAAGGGTCAGCGACCGGTCCGAGCTCAACGACCTCCTGGCCCATCTCGTCGGCGAACTCTCGGCCCTTCACACCTTCGTCAGGGGCGGCGACATCCGGCAGGGGGCCGACAGCGTTGCGCCCGGATCGCTCGGGGCCAGGCTCGTCCGCGACGAGGCCGCGGGCGGCTACCGGGTCGAGCACATCTATCGCTCCGACCCCGAGTATCCCGAACGGTGCTCGCCCCTCGCCAAGCCGATGACGGACATCCACGAGGGCGACGTGATCACGTCGATCAACGGCACGGCGACGCTCGGCGTCGCCGACCCGTCGCTCCTGCTGCGGAACACGGCCGGCCAGCAGGTCCTCGTCGAGGTCAAGCCGGCCGGGGGCGGCGGGGCCCTTAAGGCCATCGTCTATCCGATCACGCCGGGAGCCGAATCCGACCTCCGCTATTCGGAATGGGAATACACCCGGCGGCTCGAGGTCGATAAGGCAGCGAAGGGCGACATCGGCTATGTCCACCTCCGGGCGATGGGCAACGATAACTACACCGAATGGGTCAAGAATTTCTATCCCGTCTTCGACCGCAAGGGCCTGATCATCGACGTCCGCCACAACCGCGGCGGGAACATCGACTCGTGGATCCTGGAGAAGCTCATGCGGCGGGCCTGGTTCTACTGGCAAAGCCGGGTGGGCAACCCGACCTGGAACATGCAATACGCCTTCCGGGGTCACATGGTGGTGTTGTGCGACGAAGACACGGCGTCGGACGGCGAGGCTTTCAGCGAAGGCTTCCGCCGGCTGGGCCTGGGTAAGGTCATCGGCACCCGGACTTGGGGCGGCGAGATCTGGCTGAGCTCATCGAATGTTCTCGTGGACCGGGGGCTGGCCTCGGCGGCTGAGATGGGCGTTTACGGTCCGGAGCGAGAGTGGCTCATCGAGGGCCACGGCGTCGACCCGGACATCGTTGTCGACAACCTGCCCCACGCGACGTTCCTCGGGAAGGACGCCCAGCTCGAAGCGGCGGTCAAGCATCTCCAGGAGCTCATAAAAAAGCAGCCGGTCGAGGTTCCCAAGCACCCGGCCTATCCCGATAAAAGGAAGTAGGCCGAAACGGGGGTTTTCAGGGCCGGTTGACGTCGTTGACGAGAAGGCGCAGGGTGCCGACGTCGCGTCGGTTGAACGCGAGAACGAGCCTCGGCATCCCTGGGAATTCGTCCTGCTCGCCCTCGACCGGGCCGGAGCACTGCTCGATCCGGCCGCGGGTGAGGATCCCGCGGTAGGCGTCGTTGATCTTTTCGAGGGACGCTGGCGGGAGCGGCGAGCTCAGCCGAAGGACGAGGTTCTCGCCCACGTACCGCATCGAATGGAAGCGCCGGTAAAAGCCGGTGATCTCCTCCACGGCCGCGTCGACATCGTCGGTGAGCATGAAGAGGTTCATGTCCTCCTCGCCGATCATCCCGTTATGGAGGAGCTCCGCCTTGACGTAGGTCCGCCAGTGCTGCCAGTACGTGCCGCCCGGGGCGTCGACGAGGACGATCGGGATGAGGGTCGTCTTACCCGTCTGGACCATGGTCAGCGCCTCCAGGCCCTCGTCGTGGGTCCCGAATCCGCCGGGGAAGAGGCAGATGGCCGAGGCCTCCTTGAGGAAGAAGATCTTCCGGGTGAAGAAATACTTGAAGTTGATGAGCTTGGGGTCTTGGGCGATGATCGCGTTCGTCTTCTGCTCGAAGGGCAGCCGGATGGCGACGCCGAAGCTCGCGGCCCGGCCGGCACCGGCGTGCCCGGCCCGCATGATCCCGTCGCCGGCCCCCGTGATGACCATCCAGCTCCGCATCCGCATGCGGTGGGCGAACTCGTGCGCCTGGATATAGTCCGGATGGTCAGCCGGCGTCCGGCTCGAACCAAAGATGCTGACCTTGCGGACGTGCTCGTACGGGGCAAAGACCTTGAAGGCATAACGGAGTTCTTTGAACGCTGAAGTGAGGAGCTTAAGGTCGCCGCGGTCCGTTTTATCGCGGGCGAGGCGGGTAATCGTCACCATCATGTCGGCCAGGAGGTCGCGGTCGGGCGAATCGGCGTACCGGTCCAGGAATTCCTCGATGGCCGCGTCTCGGGCCGCCGCCCAGGAGGAGGCCGGAGGTGTTTTTTGTTCCGTCATGGACCCCATTATAGCATGCCGTCGACCCCTTTCTTGCGCTGAAGGGTCCGCTGGTTCATCCGTATATTCCCTGCCGGGGTCCGAAGGAATATAAAACGACGGCGTCTACTTCGAGTTTATAGATTAAGCGGCGCGGCTGCCCCTGGACGGTGTACCGGAAGGAGCGCAAGTCTCTGAGTTCTCCTTTGAGCTTCTTTCCGCCCAAGGGGTTCTCGACGATGCTGAGAATGGCGGCTTTCAAGGCGTCGCGTTCGCTTTCTTCTTTCAGCTTTCTCCTGAGTTTCTGAAACTTTGGAGTCTCGAAGAGACGCATCTAGATCGTCCGGATATCAAACTCGGTAACTCTTCCCCCTTCATGCTCGGCCTTGGCTTCGAGGATGTCCTTGATCTCTTGGACGGTCAACTCTGGGTTTTCGACGGCCAGAAGACCAATTCTTGCGGTGTACCTGAGGGCGCCGGAGAAATCTCGGTCATCCTTTCGGGCGAATAGATCGATGTCCTTGGCAAGATTGTCATCCAGCATCACGGTTTTTCTTATCATTTCATACTCCAGCATATAATATATGATTTTATCATTCTTTTGTCAAGAGCAGTTGCCCGTTTCCCAATTTCTTCCCTGGCTAACAACGTTCAAGGACAGGTGAAATTGTCAGAAAGCCAACTTAAATTTCATGCTCAGAGCGCTAGGTTCAGGGCGGCGATGCCAATCGCAACGAAAATCGACGCCTGAAGAGCATGCCGGGACAAGAAACCCCGACGCCGCACCGAGGGCAGACCATCGGGTCCACCTCGCAGACCCTCCGGATCATCTCGGCCCAGCCTTTTGCGGGGATGGGCCTCGGCTTCTCGGCCATCCGTAGAATCTTAGAAGCCGAACCTCAGAGTCGTTCCGAATACAAGGACGCTCGCGAGATGGCCATTGATGTTATACGAATGGCCTTCAATCGTTCTCCTGGCTGCCGCCGAGAGAGGGAAGTAAAATTGTGTTCCGGCCTGGAGGGCGAGGTTCTTACCTAGGGGAAATGTCAGCCCGGCTTTGATCACTCCGTCGTGGAACGCCCGGTACTTTTCTCCCGCATAGCTTCCGACGCTCGGCAGGTAGGTCCTCCAATAATCGGCCGACCCCGAAAAGTAGGCGGCCGAGGCACCCAGGTCGAGGGTTATCCTTTTTTACAAGGCCACGGAATGAGCCAGGGATAAAAGGAAATAGGTTCCCGGATACGCGTCGATGTCCCGGTAGATCATCAGGGTTGGTTTTCCCGGGACGTCTAGGCAGGCTCCAATATAAAGCTCCTGCGTTTCGGCCGTGAATTTCGTTCCATAATAAATGAAGCTGGCCGTTAAGCCGAACCTTCCCAAATTGTGTGTATAAGAGAGTGTCAGGTCAGTTTCATTGAAGCTTTTCCGGCCGGGCCTGTCCGGAGCGAAACAGAGCGTGGCCTTTTCCCTCATATCGATGTTGCCCCAAAATGTGGCCGAGAATCCTTGGGTGGACACCGATAGAACGGGCTCGAAAACGATGCTGTCCCTTCCGAGCCGGTATCCCCGGAAGATGTAGCGGTTGAAGGTTCCGAGAGAAGCGCTCCCCGTTGCCGACGCCGGGACCGCCT